>ULMP01054552.1_pt1 | contig 9247 bp, 7 predicted proteins | sample 1951681 | NCBI WGS metagenome assembly ULMP01 (sample SAMEA4835553, study PRJEB28245) | human gut metagenome | biome: gut microbiome; material: fecal sample | place: Denmark | collected 2008 | reverse complement strand
TTATTTCTTATTCAACGTCTGCTAATGCTGCAAGATTTTCTTCTCCTGTACGGATTTTAATAACTTTATCTACGTTGTATACAAAGATCTTACCATCTCCGATATGACCTGTGTAAAGAGCTTTCTTCGCAGCTTCAATGATGTTTTCTACTGGGATATTTCCTACGATAACTTCAACTTTAACTTTTGGAAGTAATGTTGCATCGACTTCAGCACCTCTGTAACGTTCTCCGGCACCTTTCTGGATACCGCAGCCCATAACCTGAGTGACTGTCATACCAGTTACACCAACATCGTTCATTGCTTTTCTTAACTTGTCGTATCTTGTTAATTTTGCGATAATAACAACTTTATACATTCCTGTAGGTACAAGATCTGGAGCTTTGCTGACCTGTACAGCTGCTGCTTTCTGTACTTTAGAAGCTCTTTCGTAATCTTCTTCTCCAAGAACAGTATTTGCATTTTCTTCCATGATCATTGTGTTAGAAATATCCATCATACTGAATCCAGCATATGCTGATGTTAAACCATGTTCTGGTCCATCCAGACCGATGATCTCTTCTTCTTCTGTTACACGAAGACCAATCATTGCTTTGATAATTGTAAATGTTAAACTGATCGTCACGGCTGTCCAAACGCAGACACAAACAATACCGATGATCTGAATCTTTAATAATCCAAATCCACCACCATAGAAAAGTCCATTTAATTCACTTCCTGGTGCAGTTTTTGTTGCAAATAATCCTGTTGCTAATGTTCCCCATAAACCGTTCATAAAATGAACTGCTACGGCTCCAACTGGGTCATCAATTCTTAATTTATAATCTAATAACCATACTCCAAAACAAACAAGTAATCCAGAAACTGCTCCGATCACAATTGCTCCAAAAGCATCTGTGACATCACATGGTGCTGTGATCGCTACAAGTCCTGCAAGAGATGCATTTAATGACATTGATACATCAGGTTTTCCATATTTTACCCATGTAAATACCATACAAACAACTGTTGCGACTGCTGGTGAAATTGTTGTTGTTACAAAGATAGATCCTAACTGTTCAACAGATGTTGCTGCTGCACCGTTGAATCCATACCAGCCAAGCCATAAGATAAATACTCCTAATGCTCCAAGTGGAATATTATGTCCTGGGAATGCATTTACTTTTGTAATATTTCCATCTTTATCTTTTGTGAATTTACCAATACGTGGTCCTAAGAATTTTGCTCCGATCAGTGCGGATAATCCACCAACCATATGAATTGCACAAGATCCTGCGAAATCATGAAATCCCATCTGAGATAACCATCCACCACCCCAGATCCAATGTGCTTCAATTGGATAGATCAGTGCAGAGATTACTGCAGAATAAATACAGTAAGATAAGAATTTTGTTCTCTCTGCCATGGCTCCGGATACGATCGTTGCTGTTGTTGCACAGAATACTAAGTTGAATACAAAACTTGACCAGTCAAAATTTGCATAAGATGTAAAAATGTCAAATCCAGGTTTTCCAATCAATCCGATCATATCTTCCCCGAGTAATAAACTGAAACCGATCAGAATAAATACACAAGTACCAATACAGAAGTCCATCAGGTTTTTCATGATAATGTTTCCGGCATTCTTAGCTCTTGTAAATCCGGCTTCAACCATTGCAAATCCGGCCTGCATCCAGAATACCAATGCGGCTCCGATCAGGAACCATACCCCAAAGATCTGGGTATTTACTGCGTTCATAATTTCTTTTGTCATATCTTTGTCCTCCCATTTCGAAAGTTTTTGTTTTTTCATTCAGGAGAAACGCGCGTGTCTTTACTCAATGAATTGATTGAAGGCTTTTAGAAATCCTTCTTGATAAAAAGAAAAGGCGTTATGAAGAATGATCTGTGTCATCTCATAACGCCTTTGTTATGGTTGGAATTATAAACGCCTTATTTTTATTTGTCAATAACATTTTTAGCATTTTTTATGCAAAGAATGTATCTTTTTTAGCACAATCTTAACTATTTAATTCGTTCTCAAGCATACGGTATCCGACTCCGACTTCTGTAAAAACATACTTTGGAACTGCTGGATTTTTCTCAATCTTGCGGCGGATATTTGCCATATTTACTCGCAAAATCCTATTGTTCGTATCTGCATGAGGTCCCCAGATATCTTTGATGATAGACTCATATGTAATAACCTTTCCTGCATTCTCTGCAAGAAGAGATACCAGTTTATATTCAATCTGTGTAAGACGGATTTCTTCTTCTCCAAGAAAGACTCTTCGCTTATCAAAATCAATCTTTAACTGACCTGCATGATACATTGGTGTCTTCGTCTCTGCTCCCATTGGCTGTCTTCTATGTCTTAGGGCAGTACGGATTCTAGCAAGCAGTTCCTGATTGCCAAATGGTTTGGTGATATAGTCATCTGCTCCGGCATCCAGGGCTTTTACTTTCTCTGATTCTCTGTTCCTTGCAGAAATCACGATGATCGGAGTAACTGCCCATTTTCTGATCTCGGAGATCACATCGATTCCATCCATATCCGGTAGCCCAAGGTCTAATAAGATTACATCCGGACAGTATGATTCCGCACACTGGATCGCCTGATTTCCTGTAGTTGCTATGATTGGTTTGTAGCCATTGGTTTTTAAGATCGCTGATATAAAATTGCCGATGTTTTCTTCATCTTCAGCAATCAATACATTAAATTTTATCTCTGTCATAGTTCCTTTTCCTCCGTCAATTCTTTTTCATCCATTGGCAGACTAAAACTAAACTCTGCTCCATCCTCATAGTTTCTTGCATAGACATCACCTTGATGTGCCATAACGATTGATTTACAGATACTTAATCCGATACCCATGCCCTTACGGCTTTCATGGTCTAATGCACCTGCACAGCCATCAAACAACTGGTCCAAGCGCTCTGGTGCGATACCATTTCCGTGGTCACGGATATAGAATACAACTTTGTTACCTTCTTCTTTGATATCAAGTTCAATAGGTGCATCACTTCCAGAATGTACCCATGCATTTTCCAAAAGGTTCATAATTACCTGCTCGATCAAAGTCGGATCCATTGGAACCATTAAAAAATCTTCTGGGATCTTTACCTTTAATTCACTGTCCGGATAGCGCTTCTGATAACGCTGGATTGCTTCTGCTACAACTTCTTCGAGAGGTTCCGGTACTTTCTTTACATGTGGCTGTGTATCACTTCCATTACTCTGGATCCTCGTGATACTAAGCAGGTTTTCCACCATGTTTAACAACCAGTTTGCATCTTCTTTGATTCCCATGACAAGCTGATCTTTTGCATCTTCATCCAGCTGGTCTTTGGCTTCTAAATATGTCGAACTTGCCCCGATCATTCCAGTCAGCGGAGTCCTAAGATCATGTGAGATCGCTCTTAATAAATTTGAGCGCATCTTCTCCTTTTCTTTCTCAATCTGAAGCTCATTGATCTGCTTGTTATATTCATTTAATTTTGCAAGTTCTTTCTCTCTCTTGACAGCTGCTTCTTTCTCTCGGTTTAAGCTTGTTGTTGTCATATTCGTGATGATTGCGATCACTAAAATTCCAAGAAATGTCATCGGATATCCGTCAATCATGAAATTAATCTTAAAGTATGGAAACGTAAATCTCCAATTAATAAAAATAACGCTTAACAGTGAAGAAACAATTCCCCATCCATATCCTTTTGTATATCTTGAGATAAAAAAAGTTGCCAATGTATAAATCATTGGCACATTAATGTTGTGAGCTGTCTGATAGAAAAAAATATGCGCAATGATGGTCGCAATGATCAGGATCGTGATCGAGATCAAAAAATCCTTCTCCCACTGCATCAAACCTTTTTCATTCTGCTCCATGTTTATTCTCCATTCGGCCGGATATTCACATCTATCTTACATTTTGAGACGTGATCAGAGTTCATACTCAGATCATAATCCACTTTAAGGTGCATCTGTTCTTCTTCTTCGATCCAGTCAATATTGCTTGTATTAACCCCCATCAAAAGACTTCCAAATGGTGTATCGTAGTAAGAGAGGTTTTCTTTTCCCTCTTCAAAGACCATATGAGAAGACTGTCCTCCTTTTCTTGTAAGTTCCACACTCTTTGGTCCGATCTTTATGACATTTTTTACGATCTCGTTGTCTTCAGAAAGTTCATCGTATAAAATATAATGTTTTCCATTTCTCAGGTAATAGGCACCTGTCGTCATCATCTCGATCGGATCATTTGGATCTACATCCATCTGAAGTCCTGAAATATTAATTAATATATCTTTTGTCATCTTATCTTCACTTCCTAATAATTCTCAATATCTACCGGCTGTACCTGATCCACACGGCATGGAAGTACTTTGTCGGCAAATGATAAAAACTGATCAGCCATATCACTGACATAATATTCATACTTCGCAGTATGATCTTCTGATGCCGCCATATCTCTCTGTGCGAGCATCTGCTTTAAAGTCTTCGCAACTTCATAGGCAGGGTTTACAAGTGTGACCTTATCCCCTACAAATCGCTGGATCGGATTGATCAACAATGGATAATGCGTGCATCCAAGGATCAAAGAATCAATATCATACTGCTTAAATTCTCTTAAATATCTGGATACCATATCTTCTGTAATACGGTCATCGATCAGTCCTTCTTCTACTAGCGGAACAAATAATGGACATGCTTTTGTAACGACAGTTACAGATGGATCTAGTTTCCTTAAATATTGGCCATACTGTCCACTCTTGATCGTTGCATTTGTCCCAATGATCCCGATATTCTTATTCTTCGTCGCATTCATTGCTGCGATCGCACCTGGCTGTACCATACCGATGATCGGCACATTATAAAGTTCCTGTAAATCAGCTAAGGCGAGCGCACTCGCTGTATTACAGGCGATGACCACTGCTTTAACACCCTTACTCAACAGAAAATTGACGATCTGTCTGGAATAGCGCACGATCGTATCTTTGGACTTCGTTCCATAAGGTACACGTGCAGTGTCCCCAAAATATATCATACTTTCTTCCGGGAGCTGGCGCATGATCTCTCTTGCAACAGTGAGCCCGCCAACTCCAGAATCAAACACCCCGATTGGTGCATTCATATCAAATTCCTCCTAACGATATCTTGTCATTGCCTGGTCGATCAATGTATCAAGTAACTCAGGAATATCAAGTCCGCATGCTTTCCATAACATTGGATACATACTGATCGATGTGAATCCTGGCAATGTGTTGATCTCGTTAAATACAACTCTTCCTGATTCTTCTAAGAAGAAGTCAACCCTTGATAATCCAAATCCGTCAACAGCTCTAAAGATTGCTTCTGCATCTTCTTTGATCTTGCGTTTAGATTCTTCTGGCATCTCTGGATCAACAACCGTTTTAGACTCTGCATTGTTATATTTTGCATCAAAATCATAGAATGCCGCTTCTTCGGCCGCAAGGATCTCTCCAACACATGTACTCTTCACCTGTGTTCTGTCACCTAACACCGCACATTCCACTTCTCTTCCGACAATTGTTTCCTCACAAAGGATATTACGGTCATGTTTCACTGCTTCGTATAATGCCGCTTCTAATTCTTTTCTATTCTCTGCTTTGGAAACTCCCTTAGAAGATCCTGCACAAGATGGTTTTACGAAGATCGGATATGGAATTTCCTTTTCCACACGATCCATTGCTTCTTCTAAATGTTCAAAATCGCTTTCTCTGACATGAACAAACTTTGCCTGATCGATTCCAATATGATCTACGATGATCTTTGTGTATACTTTATCCATTGAAACCGCAGATGCCAATACACCACATCCAACATATGGAATTTTAGACAATTCAAACAACCCTTGAACGGTTCCATCTTCACCATTCATACCATGAAGAACTGGGAAGATCACATCAACTTTCTGAAGTTTATATGTACCTTCTGCAAGGATCACTAAAGAACGAGTTGTTGTATCAGGAGAAATAAATGCTTTCACTTCTCCTTCTCTCCAGCTTCCATCTTCGATGTCTTTAACACTATCTACTAATAGCCATTTTCCTTCTTTTGTGATTCCAACTAAAATTACATTATATTTTTCAGTGTCCATGTTTTTGATGACTGTTGTTGCTGACAGACATGAAACATCATGTTCAGAGGAATCTCCTCCGAAGATCACTACTACATTCTTTTTCATTGATCTAAACTCCTTTATCATTATAAAAAGTATTTCATCATTATCATTTGATTATAGCACAAATTTTTCAAAAATAAATCCTTCAAAGTAAGGTTCATTCTCTTTATATGCTTTTTTATCGCGAAATGTCCATCCGTAAATTGGAATCTTGTAAAATCTGCGGCAGATCTTGAGTGGAAGACAGTCTTTATATTTATAGTGATAGGCTATAAAATCTGGTTTTGTAATAAAATTTGTCAATAAATTCTTCACAATAAAATAACCGATTTTGCGAGTAAGCGTCCCTTCTTCTTTTTCTTTTAAAAACTGCTCACTTAACTGTCCACGGATCACTTCTGGACGGTTTTTCTTAAACCAATACAGAGCATACGGATGAAAACATTCCATACAATATAATCCTTTATATTGATCTAAAGCTTTTGCAACTTTCTTGCATAATTTACGGTTGCATGTTTCCATTTTTAATTCTACTAATAATGGTACTTTGCCATCAACTTCTCTTAAAACTTCCACAAACCTTGGAATTCTTTCTCTCGTTCCCATCAATCGATATCTGCATAATTCACGATAAGTAAGATCTGTGATCTTTTTATTTACTCCACATGTTCTCTTAAGATCATAGTCATGGTGAACTACCATTACACCGTCTTTGGTCAGCTGAACATCTAATTCTATTCCATAGCCTGCTCCCTTTGCTTTCTTGAAAGCTGCCATGGAATTTTCTGGAATTCCTTCTTCTCCATGAAATCCTCTGTGTGCATAGTATTTTACATTTAATACCGGATGTTTTCTTTTCTTTCCCGGATCGATCATCTTGATGTATACAATAATTAAGACCAATATCCATAACAGGATCATTTCTCATCCCTCTTTTCTTCTGCCATCCGCGTTAATGTTTCGCGTTCATTTAACTGTGGATTTTCTAATACCTGATCTAACAGCCAGGATAAAATTTGACCGATTTCTTTTCCCTGTGGAACTCCCATATCCATCAAGTCTTTTCCATTGATCTTTAATTCTTTGATGGAAAGGCAGTTTTTCTCTTCGATGATTTCTTCGAATAATTTCTTTGTTTCTTGTAATACCTGTTCTTTCTTATCTCTCTGATAATCACTTTGTGCACTGATATCTGCTTTCTGAACCTCCATCAATCTTGTAAACAACTCTGGGGTTAACTGGCTGACCCATCGTCTGACTGTTTTCTTATTGACTTCTTCTATAGAAGCAAATCTACGGTCATGCCATCTGACAAGAGTCGTTACCTGCTTAATCGTCTGGTTGTCAAACTTTAATCTTCGGAGGATCTTCCTTGCCATCTCTTCTCCGATCACTGGATGTATTTTAAAATGATCTTTATCTGGACCTTCAACTCTCGCTGTTGGTTTTCCCACATCATGAAGCAGCATTGTCCACCGGTAAATATGTTCTGCTTCGATCTGTTTCATTGCTTCGATCGTATGGATTCCAACATTGTATTTGTGATGCGGATTATTCTGCGGTGTTTCCATCATAATATCAAATTCTGGAAAAATGATCTTCGTCACACCTAGTTTATATGCATTGACCAATACTTCTGGATGTGCCGATGTGATCAGTTTTTCAAGCTCTACCTGAATTCGCTCAGCACTGATATCTTTTAGAAATTTTGCCTGATTTTTAATTGCTTCTTCGGTTTTTTCTTCGATTTGAAATCCTAATTGAGCCTGAAATCTTAAAGCTCTTAAAATTCTCAATGCATCTTCATCAAATCGTTTCTTTGCTTCCCCGACACAGCGGATCGTTTGATTTTTAAGGTCTGTCATACCATCATACATGTCAATGATCCCTTCACTGTCATTATATGCCATCGCATTGATCGTGAAATCTCTTCGTAACAGATCTTCTCTTAATGACTTTGTAAAATGCACTTCATTGGGACGTCTATGATCTTCGTATTTTCCATCGACACGATAGGTTGTTACTTCGTATGGTTCATGATTCATAAGAACCGTGACTGTTCCATGTTCGATTCCTGTATCTACCGTATGATCGAAGATTTCTTTAACTTCCTGAGGTGAAGCTGATGTTGTGATATCCCAGTCACCCGGAGTTCTTCCTAGTATGGAATCTCTGACGCAGCCCCCAACGATATATGCCTCAAATCCATGTTGTTCTAATGTCTGTATTACCTTTGCTGCCTGTGCGGGCATCTTGATCTTCATCCTATCACCTCTCCTTTTCTTTGTTCTTATATCTGCTTCTCATATTTATTTACTATTCTTACAAATGTATCTCGCAAACGGAAGAATTGCCGGAAATGTATCTTCATAATCCCCGGCAATTGTTATCATTATACTCTTAGTAAGCTTTTCCAAAGTAAACCATCTTCTTCGCAGGTTTTCCACAATGAACACATACGTCACTTAAATGTTCCTGCTCAAATGGCATACATCTTGTTGTAGCTGTTGTCTCGTCTTTGATCGCTTCTTCACATTCTGTTTCTCCACACCACATTGCTTTTACGAAACCATCCTGTTTCTCGATGTGGGCTTTGAATTCATCCCAGTTTCTAGCCTCTACTGTATGTTCTTCCAGATGTTTCTTTGCTCTCTCAAGCATATCATTCTGCATCTGTTCTAATACTTCACCAAGTTTTGTCTCGATCTCATCTAAAGATACAATGATCTTCTCTCTTGTATCACGACGAACGATCACCGCCTGATTCTTCTCGATATCTTTTGGTCCGATCTCGATTCTTGTAGGAATTCCGCGTACTTCCTGTTCACTGAATTTCCATCCTGGGCTCTTATCAGAATCATCAACTTTTACTTTGTAAGAAGAAGCAAGTCTCTTTCTGATCTCTTCTGCTTTATCAAGCACTCCTTCTTTCTTCTGCATGATCGGTACGATCATTGTCTGTACTGGTGCGATTCTTGGTGGTAGTACAAGACCTGAATCATCTCCGTGAACCATGATGATCGCTCCGATGATACGTGTAGACATTCCCCATGATGTCTGATGTACATACTGAAGTTTATTATCTTTATCTGTATACTGAATATCAAATGCTTTCGCAAATCCATCACCAA
>ULMP01041858.1_pt1 | contig 9285 bp, 6 predicted proteins | sample 1951681 | NCBI WGS metagenome assembly ULMP01 (sample SAMEA4835553, study PRJEB28245) | human gut metagenome | biome: gut microbiome; material: fecal sample | place: Denmark | collected 2008 | reverse complement strand
CAGTAGCTGCAGCGGAATGGACAGCCGCGGCTCGACTCATAATACAGGATCTTATTTTCAAACTTTTTCAGATCATCATATAAAAAAGGGATCACAGATAAATCTGTCAGCACGCGTGGTCCGGTCAGTATGACCTTTCCATTCTTCCTGATAGCAAGCCCCGCAATCCGGGAAAGTGCCTCTTCGCCGCTCTCACCGCTTCTGTAATGCTGTGCAAGCTCTAAGAAGGTCTGCTCGCCTTCCCCCAGCATAATACCGGTAAGCTGCGGATATTCTTCCATCACCTTTTCCGCATCAAAGGATACTTCAGGTCCGCCCAGCCAGATCTGTACCTGTGGCAGGAGCTTCTTCAGCTCCCTGACAAGCTTTTCAATATACGGAATATTCCAGATATAGCAGGAAAAGCCGATCACATCAGGTCTATGCTCATACAGATCTGCCAGTACATCTTCCATCTGCTGGTTGATCGTATATTCTGCCACAAATATCTGCTCTTTCAGCGTCGGATCCTCCTGACAGGCATACGCCTGCAGGGAATACACCGCCGGATTTGAATGAATATACTTTGCATTAACTGCTGTCAGTAAAAATCGCATGTCTGCCTCTCTTATAAGAACTTCTCAATTTCTTCTTTTGTCGGAAGTGCCGGAATTCCGCCCATCTTCTGTACACAAAGACCGCCTGCTGCATTTCCGTATGCAAGCGCTGTTCTTACCATATCCTCCGTCACTTCTTCCGGCTTTGCGACGCCAAACATCAGCATACGGGATAAAAAGCCGCCCCAGAACGCATCGCCTGCGCCTGTCGCATCAACTGCATTTACCTTCCTGCCTGCTGCGACATCACTGTTTCCATGAAAAAAATAGCGAGCTCCCTTACTGCCAAGTGTTTCTATTAAAACGGTGATCCCGTGCTCTTTCATAAAGGCTTCGATATTGTCCTCTCCGCCCACAAAGTAAAGCTCTTCGTCCGAAATCTTCATAAAATCAATATAAGGCAGAAGCTTTTCCACCTCCTGCTTGCAGCGGTCCCTGTCATGCCAGATCATATCTCTGTAGTTGACATCAAAGCTGACCAGCTTTCCATGCTTCTTTGCGAGCGACAGGGCATATCCGATCGCTTCCCTGCTCGGATCATCGGAAAGAGAAACGCTGCCCGCATGGAGCATTCTGCAATCTGCGATATCCGCTTCCTTCACATCTTCTTTGGAGAGCAGGATATCTGCACCCGGTTTTCTGGCAAACGTAAAAGATCTTTCGCCGCCTTCATATAAGGTAACAAATGCCAGTGTTGTGATCGCTTTATCTGTCAGATCAGGACAGAGCATCTTCACATGATCTTCTTCCAGTACTCCCTGCAGCTTCTTTCCAAAATCATCATTGCCCAAAATACCGAGAAATGCTGTGTCAAGTCCGTTTCTCGCCGTTGCGATCGCTACATTCGCAGGCGCTCCGCCCGGATTTGCCATATAAGCCCCCTGCTGCTGCATCGGTGTAAAATCAATCAACATTTCTCCCGCACAAATAATATCCATCGGTTACCTCCTCTTATTGTATTTTCATCTACTTTACCACTTAGTATAACGACAACTCATTTTTTTCACAATAGAATATTGAAAAAACTGTGAAACAATTTTATACTGTATATGATATCGTTTTCATACAGGTTTACAGCATAACATCCGGAGGTAATGATAAAGCATGAATATCAGTGACATTGCAAAAATGGCAGGTGTTTCACCTGCTGCCGTTTCACGCTATCTGAATCAGGGATATATCAGCGAGGAAAAAAAAGAAGCGATCCGCCGCGTGATCGCGCAAACAGGGTATACCCCATCGAAACAGGCACAGACGCTGCGGACAAAACGTACCAAAGTCATCGGAGTCGTGATCCCGAAGATTGATTCTGAATCTATTTCGCGCATTGTCGCCGGTATCAGCTGTGAGCTCAATGAAGCAGGCTATCAGCTTCTGCTTGCCAATACGGAAAATAATACCGATCAGGAGCTGACCTATCTCAGAACCTTCCGCCAAAATAATGTGGATGGCATCATTCTCATTGCCACCATGCTGACACCGAAGCACAAGGCTCTTTTAAAATCCCTGACCATTCCGGTTGTTGTCCTCGGACAGAAAACAGATCTTGCTTCCTGCATTTATCATGATGACTACCATGCAGCCTACGATCTGACAAAGTATCTGATCGAAAAGGGACGTACACATATCGGCTACATTGGCGTTACGCTGAAAGATATTGCCGTCGGAACAGACAGAAGAAACGGCTTTCTGGACTGTATGAAGGATCACAATCTGCCGGTTTCCGAAGAGCAGCTTGCAATCGGAGCTTTTGATATGGAAAACGGCTATGACAATGCCCGTCTGATCCGCAAAAAGAAGCCTGAAACAGATGCTCTTTTATGTGCGACCGACACGATTGCAATAGGCGCCATGAAATACTTGCATGAATTTGGTGTTAAAATTCCGGAAGAGATCGCTGTGTGCGGCTTCGGAAACGGAAAAACAGCCGCCGTCGTGACCCCATCCCTGACAACGATCCATTATTATTACCGGACCAGCGGTATCGAGGGTGCAAGAATGCTGCTTGAAAAGCTGCAGGGAAAAAATGTACCGTTGAAAACGATCATGCTCGGTTATGAAATCATTGAGCACGATTCCGTATAAATTTATCAGAAATTGTAAAAGCAGGCATTTGTACGTTTCTTTCCAAAACCGGAAGAAAGGCACAAATGCCTGCTTTTGATTTTATACATTTCCCTTCTCGATTATCCCCATCGAATGTATACCTAATATATGCATCAAATGCGCATTTATTACAATACCTTTTCCGCAAAACGACGCGAGTGATGCATATAACGACACGAAACAGAGAAATACTTGTCCGGTAATATCGATTTTGCTATAATAATATCATTATATTAAGAATGCAAATAGAAAAAGGGAATTTACACTTGATGCAAAAAATACTAATTGTTGAAGATGACCCGATTCAGCTTGAAATGCTTTACGAAACTGTCCATTCCAGGTATCCTGCCTGGGAGATCAAAAAAGGATCCTCTTTGGAAGCTGCGCAGGCATTTTTGCAGGAATCTGTTACGGCAAATGAATATTTCACTTTATTTTTACTGGATATCCAGCTGAGCAAAGAACCGGGAGACCGGGACGGTTTTCAGCTGGCGCAGTCCATTCGTGAGATCAGTGTATATTACAAAACACCGATCCTCTTTCTGACATCTGTCTCAGAAGAATTGTCCAGAGCATTGACACAATTTCACTGCTACAACTTTATCACAAAGCCCTATCAGAAAGAAACCGTGCTGGAACAGCTCAGACAGATGCTTTTGACCGGTTATCTGCAGGATGTACTGGACATTGCGGACACGCAGCGGATCCACCACCGTTTGCAGCCGCAGGATATCCGCTATATCGAATCCAGATCACACACTATTTTCATTTATACGGTCTATGGCTGCATCCAGACAAGAAAATACTCCCTTTCTGCCATGGCAGAGCAGCTTGGAACCTCCTTTATCCGCTGCCACCGGCGTTATCTGGTCAATCCGGAGCATATCACAGGCTTTGACAGATCTACACGTTATCTGCTGGCAGACAGAGACACGATCCCTGTCAGCCAGAGCGGTATTGCTTTACTGAAAGATTACATTTAAATAAAAAGGCAGACAACTATGAACAGCATACTTACTTTGATTATTACATACTTTTTAAACCCTGTTTTGGAAACCTCTGCAGGGATCTGCGCGATCAAATCAATGAATCACAGATCCTTGCGGCCGACCCCCGCAGATTTCATCTTCTATCTCAGCACCATATTGGCCGTACTGCTCGTTCCTTCTGAACCGGCGATCTTTAAATGGGTATTCGGGCTTTTGTTATATCTTGTTTATGTTTTTGTATCTGTCGAAGATACCGCATTAAATCGCTTTCTCCTTTTTATGCTCACACATGGCAGCATTTTTCTTTTGCAATGCATACTTCTTGGCATCATGTATTTTATATTCCGGATCGAGGCTTTCAACGGAACCGGCATCAGCCTCCTTGGCAACTTCCTGACATTTGTCTCTGCTGCTGCATTTTTTCAGCTTCCGTTTGCGAAGCATCTGTTTGACTATGTAAAGCAGGCTTCTTATCTGCTTCGTATTCTGACACTGAATACATATCTTGTGATTTTGTTCTGTCTGGCTTTTTTCAAGATCTACCCTCAGCAGATCTATGAAATACTGTCCCTTGTCATTACACTGTTGACACTGCTTGCAGCGATCAATATCTGGATCCTTTACTACGACCAGCGCACCAGACTCCAGCAGCAGGAAATCGACAGCTATCAGAAAAATATGCCGATCTACGATTCTCTGATCCAGGAGATCCGTGCCAACCAGCATGAGTATGCAAACCACCTGCAAAGTCTTGCAAATCTTTCTGTTATGTACAAGGACTATGATTCGCTTTCCAGAGCGCTGCAGTCTTATTCGCAGGAGTTTTCCAATCCGATGGCAAATTATCCGCTTCTGCAGATCAACATGCCACTGCTGGCAGCTTCTCTGTACAGCATGGCAAGCCATGCGCAGGAAAAAGGGATCGCGCTGCAGTTTGATATTGTAAATGCGGTGCTGGAAAGTCACGCACCGGAGCATGAGCTGACCGACTATATCACCATTCTGACGCAGAATGCGATCGAAGCCTGCAAAGCGGGCGATACGATCTATGCTTTATTAGATTCCAAAGAGGGATCTGTCCGGTATGAGATCCGCAATCCGGTTCCTGCCATGATCTCGCCGGAGGAGATCGGCAATTTCTTCAAGCGCGGCTATTCCACCAAGCAGTCGCAGGCGGATTCTGACGCTGCTTCTAAACAGGCAGATTCTGCAGCCTACGGGCAGGCAGATGATAAACGCGGACTCGGACTGTACTACTTACAGACGAATGTTACAAAGTCAGGCGGCTCTGTCGGGGCTGACTGCGTATGCTATGAAGACAGCTATTTCATCATTTTCAGATTGATCTTATGAATCCTGTCGCATAATTTTGAGACAAATGTAAGACCCTATTCATGCGTGATAGTTTCCGCAATGTTTCAGACCGTCATATTCCACAATTCCCTTTCAGATAATTTATTGATTTTTGACAATTTACAAGCGCCATCTGCTCTCTTATAATACAATTGCAAAATGAAATCGTTTTCATATTCAATCACAATACTCTTTCATATAATCAGTTGATTATTTCGTAATAATAATATCAGTGAATATGATAACGATTGCATTATATAGAAACTGCTATTGACAAGCCTTGGGAGATACCGGTCTCAGGCAATACAACAGGGAGGAATATTATTTATGGTTTACAATACAATACAGGATAATGAAAAGATCAAAAAACTGGAGCAAATTCACATGGCCAGGGTTTCTCATACAGATTCCGCACTTTCCTTTCATCTGATGCCACCATCCGGATGGCTGAATGACCCAAACGGGCTCTGTCAGCTGCATGGTACTTACCATATTTTTTTCCAGTATTCTCCTTACTCCGCCATTGGCAAGGGAGACAAATACTGGGGACACTATGAAACAAAAGATTTTATAAACTATACTTATACAGGCATCTTTTTATCACCGGACTGTGATCTGGATAAGGATGGTGTATATTCCGGAAGTGCATTTGTCGAAGACGATACCATGTATCTCTATTACACAGGCAATACAATGGAAGACGGTGATTTCGACTTTACCTATGAAGGCCGCGGCTCCAATACCACGCTGGTCACGTCAAAAGACGGCATTACGGCTTCTGCCAAAAAATGCCTTTTAACAAGTGCAGATTACCCGCACACCTTATCCTGCCATGTCAGGGATCCTAAGGTTTTTAAAGAAAACGGGAAATACTATATGGTGCTCGGTGCCAGAACCAGAAATGATGTTGGCTGTGTTCTTCTTTATGAAGCAGAGGATAAGGAGCACTTCCGTTTCAAACAATATATTACCTCCGAAAAGCCTTTTGGTTATATGTGGGAATGCCCGGATCTGTTCCGGATTGACGGGAACCTTTTCCTTTCCATTTCGCCCCAGGGCATTGCAGCAGAGGAATATCAGTATCAGAATGTTTACCAGTCAGGATATTACCGCATTCTCGGAGATTTGGAAGATTATACCTTATCTCCTTTCATAGAATGGGATATGGGCTTTGACTTTTACGCACCGCAGAGCTTTATCAATGAATCAGGCAGAAGAATCCTGATCGGCTGGATGGGCATCGGTGATATTGAATATGAAAATCCGACTGTTGCGGAAGGCTGGCAGCATACGCTGACCGTCCCAAGAGAACTGACTCTGGACGCATCCGGCGATATCTGCCAGAATCCGGTAAAAGAATTAACTGCCCTGCGCAAGGATGCTGTCATCATTCCGTCGGATCATTTCCTGACAGAGGGTGCTTTTGAAATGCAGGCAGATATTACAGAAAATGAAGATTTTTCAATTATTATTGATAAAGGAATGCAGATTCTGTATGATGCCGGTACTTCTGTCCTTTCCCTTTCCTTCTTACCGGACCGGGAATGTAATCCGGAAGATGCAAAAGGCTGCGGTCGTTGTATACGAAGAGCAAAAATCAGAGAGAATAAAGTAAGCAGTCTGCAGATCCTGGTCGATCATTCTACTATTGAAATCTTTGTCAATAACGGGCATTATGTATTTAGCAGCAGATATTACAAGACCGGACATGCACATACCGTAGAGTTTTCAGGGGATATGAACATCACCGCCTACACGCTCTCCGGCTTTGACTGTCGGACATGAATGATTTTATGCAATAGCAAGGGGGTATGATATGGAAACCTATCATGGAAAATCAATCTTTAATGGAATTGCGATCGGAAAAATCTGTAAGTACGAAAAAGAACAGCAGCAGGTAAAACGGATCAGGATCTCCGATCCGGAAGCCGAGATCAACCGCTTTGACCATGCGCGCGAAGAAGCAGGTGCACAGTTACAGTCTCTTTATGACAAAGCACTTACTCAGGTTGGTGAATCAGGCGCTATGATCTTTGAAATTCATAGGATGATGCTCGATGATGATGACTATCTTGACAGTGTTTACCATATCATCCGCTCCCAGCAGGTAAATGCAGAATTTGCGGTTGCAAGCACCGGCGATAACTTCTCCCGGTTATTTGCTTCTATGGATGACGAATATATGCAGGGACGTGCAGCGGATGTCAAAGATATTTCCGACCGTCTGATCCGCATTCTTATGGGACAGACCGATAAACACGATATCATGGAACCTGTTATTATCATGGCAGAAGACCTTGCACCGAGCGAGACTGTACAAATGGATAAGGACAATCTGCTCGCTTTTGTGACAACACTCGGTTCTTCCAATTCCCATACCGCGATCTTAGCCCGTACCATGGGAATTCCCGCTCTTGTCGGTATTCCGGTCAGAGATGAATGGAACGGTAAAACGGCAATTGTAGACGGACATAGCGGAACGCTGATCATCGAGCCTGATGACGCACTTCTTGCCGGAATGCAGGCAAAAAAAGAAGAAGAACTACGCCAAAAACAGCTTCTGGCAGAGCTGAAAGGAAAAGAAACCATCACAAAAAGCGGTAAAAAGATCAATCTTTACGCCAATATCGGTAATGTGTCCGATGTTGGGGCCGCACTTGCCAATGATGCGGGCGGAATCGGACTGTTCCGCAGCGAATTTCTGTATCTGGAAGCACAGGATTATCCGACCGAGGAGGAGCAGTTCCAGGCCTATAAGACTGTTGCCGAAAATATGGCAGGCAAAAAGGTCATTATCCGCACACTTGATATCGGAGCCGATAAACAGGCGTCTTATTTTAATCTGCCAAAGGAAGAAAATCCTGCGATGGGCTTTCGTGCGATCCGCATCTGTCTGGAAAAACCGGAGATCTTCAAAGTACAGCTCCGTGCGATCTTACGCGCCAGTGCTTATGGTACGATCTCGATCATGTTCCCAATGATCACCTCCGTCGAAGAAGTCAGGCAGATCAAGCAGATCCTTTCCGCGGTACGGGATGAACTGGCGACGCAGCAGATCCCGTTCGGAGAGATCGAGATCGGTATTATGATTGAAACCCCGGCGGCTGTTATGATCAGCGATCTTCTGGCAAAGGAAGTTGATTTCTTCAGCATCGGTACAAATGATCTGACCCAGTATACACTTGCAATTGACAGACAGAATGAGGCGCTGGATGCTTTTTATAACCCACACCACGAAGCCATCCTGCGTATGATCCGGATGGTCATTGACAACGGCCATAAAGAAAACTGCTGGGTTGGTATTTGCGGTGAACTTGGCAGTGACACTGCTTTGACAAAGCAATTTATTGAGATGGGAATCGATGAATTATCTGTTTCTCCGGCTTACATTTTAACAATCCGTAATCTGATCCGAGAACTTCCGTAAGGAAGTTCTCTTTTCATTGACACGCATTCCAATTTCTTCTATGATATAGGTAGTAAAAACTTTCGTTTCAAAATGAAACAGGTTATTTCTGCAGAGAGGTGGGAATGCATATGAGAAAACTTCTTGTAAAGGATTTACATCCCGGTATGATCACTGCGGAAGATATTTTTTCCATAGATGGACAGCTGATTCTTCCGAAAAAAATCATCCTCACACAAAACGGAATCGAAAAACTGGAAGCCTTTGCAATTTACTCCGTCCGTATCGAAGACGAAGAAGTTGCACCGCCGCAGACCAGTTTTTTTGACACGCCGTCCTATAGTGAACGTATCAAATCAAATCCCGATTTTATCAATTTTAAAAAAAGTTTTGAAGATCATGTGGAATCCCTGCAGACAGGACTGAATCAGATCGTGGAATCCAATTCCGGCTTTGATGCGGAAAATCTGCTTTCCCAGACACTTGTCCTGATCGGAGAAGGGCAGGCATCCTCCATCAATATGATGGATATGCTGCTGAACATGCGGGATTATGACGATTCCACTTATGCGCACAGTATTAACTCAGCTATCATCTGCAATATATTTGCCGGATGGCTGAATCTAAGCAAGGATGAACGTATCCTTGCCACATCCTGTGGGCTGTTCCATGATGTCGGTAAGCTGAAAGTACCGGAAACGATCCTGAAAAAGCCGGGCGCACTTACCAAAACAGAATTTGAAGCAATCAAACGTCATCCTCTTGACGGCTATAATCTGCTCGATCAGTATAATTTGCCGGAGGAAGTTAAAAATGCTGCCCTTATGCATCACGA
>ULMP01040140.1_pt1 | contig 9371 bp, 12 predicted proteins | sample 1951681 | NCBI WGS metagenome assembly ULMP01 (sample SAMEA4835553, study PRJEB28245) | human gut metagenome | biome: gut microbiome; material: fecal sample | place: Denmark | collected 2008 | reverse complement strand
CCGCCCCTAGATGCCTCCCCAGCACAGTACGATGTACACAACGTAGACCGCCCATATATCGACTACAACGCGGAAGCGCCCGACACCGATACGCCTCTAATCATTCAGCCTCCAGCAGAACTAACATCCAATGGCCTGGAAGTATGGATAGGAGCGAAAGGGAAGGGAGATCTCTGGGGCGGATGCGATGTGTACGTGTCCGACGACAACACCAACTATAGGAGCGCCGGACAGATAACCAATACCGCCAGAATTGGCACCCTGGCGGCTGACTGCACAGCTTCGGACACTACACTTACAATCACAAGCAACGGAGATTTTCTGAGCGGGACAAAGCAGGACGCAGAAAGGGGGAATACCCTCTGCTGGGTAGATGGGGAATGCTTTAGCTATGAAACTGCAACCCTGCTGCCCAATGGAAGCTGGCAGCTTTCCGGATGCGTTCGCGGCCAGTACAACACAGCTGCTGCGGCACATAAAGCCGGGACGCAGTTCGCAAGGCTTGACAATGCCCTCCTTAAAATAGATTTCCGGCCGGAAGATGTAGGAAAGACTGTATGGCTGAAGTTTGCGTCTTTTAATATTTTCGGATCCGGAAATCAAGACCTCTCGCAGGTAAAAGCCTATGAATATAGCATCCAGAAGTACTACATCCCCCCGGTAACGAATCTCCTTCTTTATAATCGCTACCGAGAACAGTCGGACGGCGTCAGTCGCTATGATATCGTGGTCAAATGGGATAAGCCCGATTGGCCGAGCTATCTTGAAGGACAGGTATGGTTTAAGACATCTGGAGACATGGCGGAAAATCTCAGCGTCAAAGAAGGTGTGCCAGCCGAAGAAATGGGTTTTTCTGGTCCGTGGCAGTACGCCGGGAGTGGAGAAAATCGGGTTATCATTCCGCAGGCAGTTGTGGGGGATGAATACGAAGTATGCGTGGTGACCAAAGATATTTGGGGAATGACATCCAGCCGTGACCTGGCTCCGTCGAAGAGCCTGCTGGTGGCCATGAAAACGACCATACCGAATGTACCGGATGGAGCAAATATTACCTTTGGCAAAGCGGCAGTGCTTTCCTGGAAAGAAGTTACTAATGCAGACGTAGCCTGCTACGAGGCCAGAGCAGACAGGAATCCCGGAGCTGAGACGCCGGGGCTGCTGGTGCGGACATCCTCTCTATCCGCTGTCGTAGGGCTGCCCAATAGGCAGGGGAAAATTTATCTGTATGCAAGGAGTGCTCAGGGAAAGTATTCTGAGCCGGCCATGCTTTCTTACAATAAACCTGCGCCGAAGAAACCGAAAGCGCCTGCGGTTGTGCCTAAATTGGGCGGAATGGCCATTACAACAGAGGCAATCCCTTCCGACTGCATCGGAGTAAACATCTACATTGATGCGGGAAGCGCAGAAGAAAGCAAATCAATCCATTCGGAGAATAACCTAATCAGTTACCTCTGCGACGCGGGGATCTACAGTGTATCTGCAGCGTTTGTGGATATTTTCGGTGAAGGCCCAAGATCAGATGCCACCACATGCACGGTCAAGGTGGAAATCGACCAATCCATGATAAAGGATGAGGCCATCAGTCTTGACAAGGTGGACAAGAACCTCAAGCAGGTGTTCAACACCACAATCCCCGATATGGAGAAAGGTATTACTCAGAACTCCGACAGTATCACCGCCTTGGTGAAAGACGGGAAAGGCTATGCGTCCGCTATCGCCCAAAACTCCACAAGCATTACGGCCGTAGTCACAAATCTCAACAGTAAGGACGGGTATAAAAATTACACGGCACTATCACAACTTGGCGATGCCATCAATCTTCGCGTCGCAAAAAATGATGTGATTAATCAAATCAACATGACCAGTGAAACCACAACCATCGACGGGAAACATCTGCACGTGACGGGAAACACTGTGTTCGATAAGAATGTTATTGTTTCCGGCATGATTCAGTCCGGGGCTATAACTGCGGATAAGATAGATATCTCAAACGGAAGCAATAAAGCTCGAGTAGAAATTCATAATAACTTAATAGAGGTATACGACGATAATGGTGTATTGCGAGTGAGAATGGGGGTGTGGGATGAATGACGCAAAAACAGGGAATGCAGGTTTTCGATGCAAACGGAAACCGTATAGTTGACATAACTGACAGATTACAAAAAATCCTTGGCGTGGTAAGCATTAGCACGCAGAATGGGTCAATAAAAAATGAACTGCTCAAAAATGGAGACCCATGGTATTTCTTTCTGGATGCTGATAACAGTGGGTTTGGAATGTCGGATAATCCAGTATCAGTGCCGAGCGTAACGATTAATGGAGACACTTTATCGTGGGATTTCAAGCAGGGAGTAGTTAATTGCAAGCTGATGTACGGGGTGTATTGAAATGGCCAACGCAGGACTTTCTGTTTATACTGCCGACAAGCATTTGATACTTGATGAAAATTATCAAAATCTGCGATTATCAAGGAAAATCAAGCTGACTGGGACGGGGACGACAACCGGAACTTTTGAAGATGGCGAAATTCTAGCGGCGATTGGTGGATTGGATGCGTCAGTCAACATTGATGCTTATTGCGAAAACGGCTCTACCGGATACACCGCTATTGTGAATACATATGTAGAAGGGCTTTACATTTACATCTTCTCCAACAAATACGAGAAAAGGAACAGTGGTGTAGGGCTTCAAGTGTTCAATGCCAATGGGAATGTTATTTATGATTCAAATGACAAATCGCCAGTCATAATTGCTTCGCTGAACAATAAAGATTCAGCCTTACCGAAAGACAAAAGAATCGCCGTAATTTGTGGCTCGCCGAGAAAAGAAATCGAGACATCTATTTTCAATAGTCAAACGATAACCCAAGATTCAAAAATGGAACAGACATGGGTTCCGGAGACGAGCCATATGGAAACAGTAGATAACCCAACATTTGAAAACGTTACAGTAAAAGAGGGGCATTTTGAGTGGCAGACACATCAAGAATGGGACCCAATAGAAAATAGGTACGTAACAAAAGGTGAAACGGTATGGGTTCCACCAGTTACAGAAATGCAGTGGGTACATCATTATTCGCAAAAGAAAGTTGTAGACACGCCAGGCCACTACGAAACGAAGTGGGTGCCAATTACTGTCACGACATATTACGTTACATCGACTGTCGTGGAAACAGATAAGAATTATGCAATATCAGACGGGAAAATACAGCTCAAAGAGTATAGTCAAAAAACGTTGGCGTCAAAAACAGAATATTCTGGTTCCAAAGAAGAAGTATGGAACGAGATACCTGGCTTTTTTTACCATAAAACTCACCCATATGCTTATAACACAACATCGGATGTATCTACTTTTTTGGCTATTGATGTTACCAATCTTTAACGAAGGGAGATGAATATTATGAAAAAAACAGCTTACCAAATTCCCGAGCTGCGCGACGAGAATAACAACATCATTCAGAACGGGGCGTTTGGGCGTAAAACCGCATTTGTAACGGCGGACAATCAAGGAGTGCTGGACTACATTATGAACGATCTGGAAGCCTTGAAGGACATGCAGGCCGGAGCGTATACGTTCGTAGATTCCCTCCCAAGTACCGGCGATGTAACCAAAGTCTATGTGGTAAAAAGCACCGGGAAATTATACAGGTGGGACGCAGAAGGCGCCTCTTGGGTTTCGTTCGATACCGCAGTGAACGGCGTCGGTATTGCTTCCGCCGACATGGACGTTGATGGCACTCTTACCCTAAATCTGACGAATGGTAAAAAGGCAAGTACTACTTTCAAGCCACTCCAAGAGGCGGCTAAAATCGTCAATACGGCGGCATCCTCCGCATCCGCGGCGACTGATGCCAAAAATGCGGCTCAGACCTATGCCCAGCAGGCCGAAGCAACGGCAAAGGCTATCAAGGAAAAAGAAATCCTTGCTATCACTGATACTGTAAGCCTTGCCGTGAACACGGAAGACGGCGGACTGGACCTTGTTGTAACAACTGAATAAAAAGGAGGAATAAAAGCATGGCAACACAAACTTTTAATTTCCCACGGCGTGAGGATTACACTCGCATTGCTGCGGCCATAGAGTCGCAGAATGAAATTTTTAAAAATCATTTCAAAGCGGCCGGGGAGTCGGTAGCACGTTCGTGGGAAGGCTTCCGCAATCTCTGCCGCACAGGCGGCGTACGGGCTTATTATGCCGTCGGTGACCAGCTCCAGTGTAAAAAAGGCGATACAACACTGACATGGGATATCGTCCACATTGGCACTAGAGACGACGGTCAGAACTACGTCATCTTACAAATGCACGATTGCTACGGTAAGGACACGATGGAATTTGACGCCCGCGAAGCCATTTTCAAAGCAACAGCAGACATCCCGGCTGGAACGTATCACTTTACAGCATCAACGGCTGGCATTACGGACACGAGTTGGACGGACTCTAGTAAATCCGGATGGAGTAAGACCTGGCAGTTTACTACAACAAAGGCAATCCCGAAGGGCGGTATCCTTTGCTTTGCAAATCCAAAAGAATGGAACACAGACCTGTCAACGGTAGGTGTATCGAGTTTTGCGGCGAATGATACATCCGAAGCAATTGAAACCATGACGATCGCCGAAGGATCCGGCGGAACGGACCTGGCAACGTTGGGCACTATCAACCACGCGCAGCGAATTTGTTATGGCTACAATCGCTACAGTCAGTCTAATATCCGACAGTGGCTAAACAGTAAAGCTGCAGCTGGCCAGTGGTTTACGCCGCAAAGTGATTGGGATAGACCGCCACATTATTCTACCTGGGCTGGCTTTATGAACGATATTGACGCCGACTTCTTAGCAGTTGTATCCAAGAGTCAAATCATCACGGATATTAATAAAATCAGCGATAACGGCGGGCACGATGTAACGCAGGACTATTTCTTCTTGCCGTGCATGAAGAACCTTAACGGCGGTGATAACACATGGGATAGTCCTACAACAGCCGTCCAGGACATCGAAGATACCGTCGTCTGGGACTACTATACAAAATTCAGGATGGATGGAAAAACCGGTGCGAATGCATACGAAGATAGCAACCGCGCAAAACGTAGAGCGGGGAATCCGGAAACAATCTGGTATTGGTGGGAACGTTCGCCGTATCCCGCCGTTGCGTATTCCGTCCGCGGTGTGTACCCGTCCGGGAGCGTGTGGTGGGACCGCTACGCGTACGGCTGGAGCGGGGTGGCCCCGGCTTGTCGAATCAATTGATCGATAATCGGCCGCCCAAAGGCGGCCCGCTAGAGGAGGCGATATATTTGTCGGTACCAAAATCGAAACGAAAAGAAACACCACTCACAGTACTGACCGATGCACAGCAGTTGGCGGCGTACACAGTGTTATTATGCTCAGATGAAAAGCGATTTCCGAAGAAATATAGACTATCGTTTACATCGGACATTGAGAAAGAAGCAGTAAATATTGTTGCGTCCACATCAAAAGCCAATGCTGTATTTGTGAATGACGAAGAAAGTTATAAATTGCGCCGCACATATCAACAAGAAGCTATCGCACAAGTAGCCGGGCTGCAAGCTAGAATGCAAGTGGCTTACAAATTATTCCCGCAGCTCAAGACAATGGGAGAAGCCGATAAAAAGAAGAGAATCAACATCGCATGCTGGTCCGGCCAACTATACAAAGTCAAAACCGGGTTGATAGCATGGAAGAAATCGGATGCAGAAAGATATAAAGATTTAACCGGTCAGTAATAAGGTTACAGGCCAACCGCTGTAAAGGCCGTATCCCGCCAATGCGTATAACGTCCGCAATGTGAACCCGTCCGGGAACGTGTGGTGGAACAACAACGCGTACGACTGGAACGGGGTGGCCCCGGATTGATATTGACCAGACGGAGTAGCAACAGCGAAACCAGTGTCGATAGACAAGGAGCGGGAGGCCTGGTCTCCACGAGAGGAGATGAACAAAATGCCGCGACGGTGGCAGCTTATGCTGGTCCGCCTGCCAGCGCGGCGTTCCGACATGGAACAAAAATCGGAATCAATCAAAGATAAAGTTACAGACTTTTCCAATCTTTACGAAGCCATGGAGCACTGCACCCGCGGCGTCAAATGGAAGCCGGGCGTGATACAGTACCTGCAAAATGGTTTAATCAACACATATAAGCTCCAGCAAGACGTCGAGAACGGCACATACAAAATTGGAAAGAAAATCCATTTCAAAATTTATGAGCCAAAGCTTCGCGATGTGGTAGCTATGAGGTTTCGAGACCGTCAAATTGAGCGATCGCTATTGGACAACTATCTCTATCACGAGATCACACGTCACTTTATATACGACAACGTTGCTTGTCAGAAGGGTAAAGGCACGAAGCTCGCAATCAAGCGGCTTAAAGTCATGATGATAAAAGCGTATCGCCTATGGGGCAATGACTATTACATCGCTCAATTCGATATCCGCCATTTCTTTGGGTCCACGCTGCACACAATCGCAAAGCGAGCGATCCGGAAACGGGTTCGAGATGACTGGGCAGTCGATATGGTCAACATGCTTATTGATAGCTTTCTGGGCGATCGTGGCATCGGACTGGGGTCCGACATCGCACAATTTATCGAGTTGTCAGTTTTGGACGGCATGGATCACTATATCAAAGAGCACTTGCATGAGCGGTTTTATTTGCGCTACATGGACGACTTTTTGATAATCAGCAATGACAAGGCCAGGCTGCAGTACGATAAAGGAATCATCACAAAAGGATTGCGTGGTATTGGTTTAGAGTTACATCCATCAAAGACACACATCACGCCGGCCCGTCGTGGCATTAAATGGCAAGGATATAGATACCGACAGACCGAAACCGGCAAGATTATCATGACGGTGGATAAGCAAAAGATCTATCATGAGCGTCGAAAACTCAAAAAGATGGTACGGCTTGTCAAAGCTGGCAAGCTACCGAGAGAAACTGCGGGCCACAGTTTGCAAAGCTGGCGGGCACATGCGAAAATCGGAAACAATCATGGCGTTATCGCAAAGATGGAAAAGTATTATAAAGGTTTATGGGAGGACAAAAATGTTTAGCAAAGTCGACGAAAGCAAAAAAGCGCACGATCAGGAAGTAGAGAATACCTTGATTCGTGCAAAATTGGCAAAAGCAGAATCCAACGTAGACTATTTGTCTATGATGAGCGGAATCGATTTGCCAGAAGAAAGCACCGCGCAGGGCATGGAAACAGAAATCGAAGGAGGAGAAGACAATGAGTAAGCATTACAACAAAGTAAAAAAATGGTTTGATATGGGAATGTGGAGCATTGAAGTCGTAAAGAGCGCAGTCAAGAAGGGCTGGATCACTAAAGACGAATTCAAAGAAATCACCGGCGAAGAATATGACAACGGCTGAAATCATAGAAATTCAGGACGAAATCATAAGACGTCAGGCGGTCATGATTAAAGCTATGGCTCTACAGCTTGACGCCGTTGAAGCATGGGGAACGGAAATTAAACTGATTGACACGTTAAAAGAGAAGCTGGAGAAAACATGATGGATATCTTCGGGCAGATTTACGGGTACGCTTATAAATCAATTTGCAACATTACAACAGGCTGGCCATTCAAACTTGCCAGTGGGGCAGTGCTCTTAACCGTTGCACGGCATGCCGCCTTGTTTACGGCCTTTTCACTGCTCGTTGCACTTGATTTATTCGCTAAATTCATTGCGCTGTCTTACAAGATGATAAAAGCTCAGGGCGCTGAAAGCCCATCGCTGTTGGAATCAATCAAAGCAATTCCGGAAGCACATCGGCAGCGGATTATCAACTCGCATGAGATGAAGACGCAATTCATTGGAAAAATCATCGTTTACATCTTGGCAGTCATTGCGGCGGCACTGGTTGATTTTATGATTGGCCATCTTAACTTTAGCCAGATAGTCATCGCTTACCTGGCATCGACGGAACTTCTGAGTATCGTAGAAAATTTGGACGATGCAGGCGTGTCAACCGTGCACGAATTGGTTGGATTGATTAAGAGAAAGAGGGTGTAAAGATGAATGTTATCGATTTATCAGACTGGAATGAAAACATTGACTGGTCACGAATTATAGACCAGGGAATAGGCGGCGTAATTGTAAAAATTTCGGAAGGGTGCACGCTCAGCGAACTTTTTGCAAAGAACATTGCCGGCGCATCCGCACGTGGCCTTCCGTGGGGCGTTTACTGCTACACCCACGCACAGACAACAGCACGAGCGGAAGAAGAGGCAGCGGTCGTTATTGACGCACTGGGCACTTTGGGATATGGAACACCGGATTTAGGAATCTGGCTCGACATCGAGGCTCCAGAAGTAGTAGGGCAGGATGCTGATGACGTGACCGCAATTTGCAGCGCATTCATATCCGCCTGCAATGCCGCCGGCTATAGCGCTGGAATCTATGCAAGCCTATCAACGCTGACAGACTGCATCAACGTTAATGATCTTGCCGACTATGTGCCGTACTGGTGCGCTCAGTATGCTGAAAAATGTGACTTCTTGGGTTATTACCCTGACAGTAGACTTGCAGGGTGGCAGTGCACAGACAGCTACAATATAGACGGAAACAATTACGATCTGTCAGTTTGGTACTAGGAGGCCCGAAATTGTGGATAACAAAAAGCAGAGACTTTATGTTACTGCCGCTCTTGCTTGCGTCGTTCTTCTTGCCGGCTTTGTGTGGTTCTTCTGCGCGGGCAGAAGCGCTGTATCAGATATCAGAAGGGGAGCTCAATCAGTTACAGAGCAACTTGATAGAGCTGAAAGCGGACAACGAGAAGAAACAAAGTCTCTTGAACGAGCAGCAGAAGCAGCTTCAACTAGTCAACGAACAGCTGGAGAAATCCAGAAAATTGAACGAAGAGACGCAGACCTCATTAGCGGAAGCGAGGAAATCCTTCAACGAGTACGAGAAAGAGGCGGAACGGAAAATCAGAATTAAGACCAGGCAGAGAAACCTGTGGATTTCCATTGCCGCTCTATGCGCAACCGCAGCAATAGCCAAATAAAAAAGAGCCGTATCTACACGTAAGAATTTGTGCGGATATGGCTCTTTTTTATTTGCAAAAATACGAATTATTTTAACGTTTCTAATCGCTTAATGCGAGTCAATTTACAACAAAAATTCCAAAAACAACGTATCTATACGGGTAAAATAAATATGATTTTGCCCCAAATTTTGCCCCAAATATAGCAAAAGTCAATAAAATAATGAGAAATAACAGTTACTAATGAATGATGAAAAAATCCTTAATAAATGTAGGTAATATCGAGAGAAAACATTGATAGAAAATAAAGAATGAGAATGATAAATAATGAGGGATAAATAGGTTCCGATAACGCTAAATTATCGGAAC
>ULMP01044292.1_pt1 | contig 9439 bp, 6 predicted proteins | sample 1951681 | NCBI WGS metagenome assembly ULMP01 (sample SAMEA4835553, study PRJEB28245) | human gut metagenome | biome: gut microbiome; material: fecal sample | place: Denmark | collected 2008 | reverse complement strand
GCAGAAGCTCTGACAAGTCCCACCGCGAAAAGTGGGCGCGCCACGCGGGCATGCTGTTCTTCTTCGCCGTCGGCGCGGTAGTGGGCACAGTGTTCTGCCACCTAATAGCCGGCAAGGCCATCTGGGTGACCATCCTCCCCCTCGCAGTCATCTTCGTCACCCTCCTGCACGCCGACCTCACCACGGAAAAGGAACTCTTCGAACAAAAACCCTCCGGCCATTGATGCTAGCTGGGGCCGTTTATATTTGATGGAGCAAGAATATGACTAAAATACTGATGGTCTGCCACGGCAATATTTGCTGAGGGACAAAAAAGCCTGATAAATCAAGGGTTTCCGGGCCTCCGGGTAGTGCTACTACACCATTACTACACCATTTGGAACCTCGGTGTGACGAACATTTTTTGATAAAACGAGGTGCAGAAAATGGAATACGCGAGCGTCCTGGAGGAGCTCTGGTACGGCAATATCGAGCCGTCGGAGTATGACTGTTCCCCCTGCCCGGAATACAAAACCGCCCTCCACCTGCTCAGCCGCAACGAGGAAAAGCTCCTCAGCACCCTGAGCGATAAGCAGAAATCCCTCTTCACCCGCTGCGCCGAAAGCCGGCGCGAGCTGCAGTCGATAACCGAGCGCCTGCTGTTTAAAAACAGCTTCCGCCTGGGCGCAAGGCTCATGCTGGAGGTAATGGAGGGGTAAGTTGATATAGCGCACCGCCCATCGGCCGCATGGCTGATGGGCGGTGTTGTTGTCTACAAAGCCTGTCCATGTCAGGCTTTTTCATGTAAATGGTTACGAGTAGTATCGAGTAGTATTAAGTAGCGAAAAACACTCCTATTGCTTAATAATTATTTGCATCTAAGCAATTTGCGTAGGCTCTGCGTTTCAACGATTCTATAGTTTGAGAGCCAGAGCTGCTTGTCCTTACCGGCAAGTTGGGGGTTAGTGTAGGTCTCAAAAGTATTCTGAACAATGGAGGTACCAACTTCGTTCCAGATAGTAATGGGATCAAACAACCAAGATACTGTACCAGTTGCCTCATCAAATCTGAGCAGGCTTCGGAAAGCGCCGAAGATCGGATAAATGTATCCACTTGAAACAGAATACTTTGTAGGAGTAGCAAGAAATTCTGTTTTTGTCGGAGTATCAAGAGATTCAATACCTCTAACACTGCCAAAACGCGGATTTGCAACGCCCTGCGCTTTTTTATACTCTTTATATTTTTCAGGAAGCTCACGTTCAATCACATCATAAAGCTCCACTAACAATGGGAGTTGCTTGGTCAAAGACTTATAAAAAGGAGATTCAAATGCCTGCTTATAGCGCTTAAATACCTGCGCTTTACCGGAATAGCTCTGTACCGGAGCTGCATTGTCATCAGGGTATCTGTCAATGTCAAAGGCGTACATCAAGCGAAGAAGTTCCGAAATATTAATAGGCTTATTTTCATTGTCTTTATAGGCAATCAAATCCGCGTATGTCTGACCCGCAATGGCAGATTTAACATTATCAAACTTGTCGTCAAGGTTAAACAGTGCCAAGTCAGAGACTTGAATAGAGGTATTGCGAGCATCGGAGAGGCGCGTGATATTCTGTACATTAGTGATAACTTCTATGCGAACGTATTTTCGAACATTCTCTGGGATTTCATCGCGTTTACGCATGATGGCGGTATACGTATGGCCTCCATCAAGAATGCCGTAAAGGAATTTATCATTCTCGTCATTCTGATTTCCAATATCAATAGTGACTTCCGATTCGGTACTATTGAATGTTAGTGATTTGGCAGCGATTACAATACCGCGGTTATTGATGTAGAAGTCAGTTTCAGGCTCAACAACGGCGGCAAGCAGGCTGCGGGCTACATTGGTCGTCATCTTTGGTTCACGTGGATTAACATCCATAGGAATGGAGGAAGGCAGTTCCTTCATATCAACCAGCAGGTAATATATGGTTTCAAAGGTGCTTTCATCTTTGTCTCCCTTACGATAAGGAGACGTGAGGGTCCTAAGAGCCTCAACTTTAAACTTTAGATTAGCCATTTATAGGCCTCCTTATGATTTTCTTCTCGAGGGCTATTGTCCTGAGAGCAATTATAGTGTATCATATAGAATACAAATTACAATGCACCATGGTGCATAATGAGGATAAGTATATGGCCGAAAGAATCAAACAGAGCGAAGCTCTAACAAAAATAGGCATACTATTTGAACAAAAGCGAAAGGCATTAGGAAAACAGTATAAAAGCCGAGAGCGTTTTATTAATAATAGAAGCGACGAATTGTTTGGTTCAGAAGATTGGATTTCTCTTCGACATCTTTGCAATATAGAACGAGGCAAAAATTGGATCAGTATTGAAAAACTAATTCTGCTTGCAGATGCGTTAGAGGAGGACCCTAGTGATTTGTTTGATGAAATAGTGAACATATATCGACACTCAAAAAACTAACTAGTTATAATATTGAATATTGGAATTCGAATTGAACATTATCTGATTCGTCGAGTGATCAGATAATTCCTAATAATTAGGTTGAGCATTCTTACTCACCAAGTTGATAATTGCATTGCCATACAAATCATTTAATATATCTATTATTTTGACAGCGGTGCAGATGAAATTCTTGAATTTAGCCAACAATGAGTTACAATAATGATAAATAGGAGGTGTATCATGCAGTTTGAAGAAAAGGTAGATGTAATTGAAGAAGACATTGCCCTATACAGTCGGGAGCTGCTTGATATTCTTCTGAAGGATAGGACAACAAATAAAAATATTATCTGGGCAACAAGTGACTATATCTCTTATGGAGAATCCTATACAGCAACAGAGCATATTGACGCCAACTTAATAACTGGCGCACATTCTAAGCTGATTCAGCCTCGTGTAGCGAAGGCACATGAGCAAAAAAACAGCCGAACCAGAGATAAAGCCGAAGTGTTTACTCCTTCCTGGATCTGCAACGCTCAAAACAACCTAGTGGACGAGCATTGGTTCGGCTGCCCTGACGTATTTAATATCCCGCAAAACAACACATGGACGGCAACGGAACGTATCGTGTTTCCTGAGGATAAGCAGCACACTTGGAAGGATTATGTGGATGCACGGAGAATTGAGGTTTCCTGCGGAGAGGCTCCTTATCTGGTAAGTCGCTATGATACAGTAACTGGTGATCCCATTGACCTTCACTCCAGAATCGGCTTGCTGGATCGCAAGCTGCGTGTTGTAACAGAAAATGCTTCCGACGAAAGCGAATGGCTAAAGTGGGCATATCGAGCCTACGAAAGTATTTATGGCTTTGAGTTTCAAGGCGATAACTTATTGCTTGCGCGGGAAAATCTGTTATATACTTTTATTGACTATATGCGGCATGCGTTAAAGCGCACCCCTGCGCTCAATGAGCTGAAAAAGGTAGCAACCATTATTTCCTGGAATCTGTGGCAGATGGACGGGCTTACCTACGGGCCTCCGCTCTGTGATATTCAGGAGGAGATGAACCAGCTTTCTCTGTTTGACTTTATAGAAACAGAACCGCTGATCATGCAAAAGGCTGCACAGTCGCGGTGTAAAATCAAAGATTGGCGATCTAAGGTAATTGTGGAATACTACTCTTTGGTGAAGGGAGAAGTATGATGGAAAACGTATTTGGAACTTCTTTCGAGTACAAATTGATTTATGTTTTTGCCATCAATGACGAGGCTCACAAAGGGCTTTTGAAAATTGGTGATACAACGGTTCAATCAGACGTTTCCATTGACGCCCTGTTCCCCAACTGCAAGGTGCTGAATAAAGCGGCGCTGGGCCGTATTAAGCAGTACACAAATACAGCGGGCATTTCTGCCCAACTGCTACATACTGAGTTGGCTGTCCGTCTTGTCAGAGGCAAGGATGGGCAGCAGGAACTGAAAGCTTTCCGGGACCATGATGTACACCGGGTTCTGGAGAACTCCGGCATTCCCAAGAAGAAGCTGAAAAACTCTACAAGCAGAGAATGGTTCGAGGTAGATCTGGCCACCGTTCAGAAAGCTATCGAAGCGGTGAAGAAGTGCCAACCTAACCTGTCCGGCATGGTGGCAGGCGCAGGTTTTACTCCTATCGTGTTCCGCCCGGAGCAGGAAGAAGCCATCGAGAAAACGCTGAAGCAGTTCAAAACGGGAAGCCGAATGCTCTGGAACGCAAAAATGCGTTTCGGCAAGACTCTTTCTGCCCTTCAGGTGGTTAAGAAGTCTGGCTTTGCCAAGACCATTATTGTTACTCACCGCCCGGTGGTGGACGATGGCTGGTATGAGGATTTTCAGAAGATTTTCTATGATGCCGAGGATTACACCTACGGCTCCAAAGGCCATGGTGCCACTATGGAAGATCTACTGAATAGCGGTAAGAAGTTCGTCTATTTTGCCTCTATTCAGGATCTGCGGGGTTCTTCTACCGTTGGCGGCAAATTCGATAAGAACGATGCGGTGTTTTCTCTGGACTGGGATCTGGTTATCGTGGATGAGGCCCATGAAGGAACCACCACCGCCTTGGGCGATGATGTTATCAAGAATCTGGTCAAGGAAGGAAACAGCTACGATACCAAGTTCCTTGCCCTATCCGGCACGCCGTTCAATATCCTCAAGGACTTTGACGATAACATCTACACCTGGGACTATGTGATGGAGCAGCAGTGCAAAGCTCAGTGGGACGAGCTGCACTTTGGCGATTCAAACCCCTACGACGAGCTGCCAGAGCTGAAAATATATACCTATGACCTGGGTAAAATCCTCACCGATAAAAGCTATGTGGAGCTGGAGGACAAGGCGTTCAATTTTCGGGAGTTTTTCTGTGTATGGACTGGTGATATCAAACGCGACCACAAGGCCATGCCAGCCACTGCGCAGACAGGAGATTTTGTTCACGAAAGCGATGTCTGGAGCTTCCTGAACCTGATTACAAAAGACGACCCGGGCAGCCGCTATCCTTATGCCAATGAGGAATACCGCAACCTGTTCCGCCATGCCCTCTGGATGGTCCCCGGCGTCAAAGAGGCTAAGGCCCTGAGCAAGCTGATGAAGAAACACCCGGTCTTTGGCTGCGGTGCATTTGATATTGTCAATGTGGCCGGTGATGGCGACGAAGAGGAACGCTCCGAAGATGCGCTCCAGAAGGTTCGACAAGCCATCAACGATGCAGGAAATGATGGTTACACAATTACTCTTTCATGCGGCAAGCTGACCACCGGCGTCACGGTGCCGGAGTGGACGGCTGTGTTTATGCTGGCCGGATCGTTCTCCACTTCTGCCGCCAACTATCTGCAAACCATCTTCCGGGTACAGTCGCCCTGCAACAAGGACGGCAAGATCAAACGCTGTTGCTATGTGTTTGACTTTGCCCCCGACCGCACCTTGAAAATGGTAGCAGAATCTGCGGCCCTGTCTACAAAAGCGGGCAAGGCTAATGAATCCGACCGCCGAATCATGGGTGAGTTTTTGAACTATTGCCCGGTCATTGCGGTGGACGGTACAGTGATGAAAGCCTATGATACCAACCGCCTGCTCCAGCAGCTGAAACGGGCCTATGCGGAACGGGCTGTACAGAACGGTTTTGATGACACCAATCTATATAATGATGAGTTGCTGCGTCTTAATGATCTTGATATCGAGCGGTTTAACAAACTAAAAGGCATAGTCGGCACATCCAAGGCGGCCCCCAAGACCAAAGAGATCGACATCAACGCCCAGGGCTTTACCGATGAAGAATACGAAGAACTGGGACGGATCGAGAAAAAGCCCAAGCGAGAGCGTACACCGGATGAAGAAAAGCGTTTGCAGGAGATGAAGGAAAAGCAGAAGCTCAAAAATAATGCGATTTCCATCCTGCGTGGCATTTCCATCCGTATGCCGCTGCTGATTTACGGCGCTGATATTCCCATTGACGAGGATATCACCATGGAAAAGTTGGTGGACATCGTGGACGATTCCTCTTGGGAGGAATTTATGCCTTCCGGTGTCACCAAAGAGATGTTCAAAAGTTTCATCAAATACTATGACCCGGAAATCTTTGTGGCCGCCGGTCGCCGGATTCGTACCACGGTTCTCAGTGCTGATGAGCTTTCTCCCACGGAGCGGGTCAAGAAAATTGCACAGCTGTTTGCCTGCTTCAAAAACCCCGACAAGGAAACCGTTCTGACCCCATGGCGGGTAGTGAATATGCACATGAGCGACTGTCTGGGCGGCTATGACTTTTACGACGAAGCTCATGAGCAGATGGTAGATGATCCCCGTTTTGTGGACCGTGGCAAAGTGACAGCGGACACCTTTGCAAACGCCGGTGCCCGTGTGTTGGAGATTAACTCCAAAACCGGTCTGTATCCCCTGTATGTGACCTATAGCATTTTCCGCAGCCGGTGCGCTACCTGTTCTGAAGAAGAACTGGACGATTCAAAATTGCAGCAGCTTTGGGATGCAACCGTGCGGGACAATGTATTTGTGATTTGTAAAACCCCTATGGCAAAGCAGATCACCCGGCGCACACTGGTCGGATATCGGGATATTTCAGTGAACGCCCATTATTTCGATGACTTGATCAATATGATGAAGAATAAGCCCCAGCAATTTGTTGCCCGGGTGCTGAAACCTAGCTATTGGAAGCAGGAAGGGGCGAAACCTATGAAATTTGATGCCGTAGTAGGCAACCCGCCTTACCAAATGATGGATGGTGGCAATAGAGCCAGCGCAAGTCCTGTATATCAGTATTTTGTATCGCAGGCTCAAAAACTATCTCCTGATTATCTATCTATGATTACACCTTCAAGATGGTTTGCCGGAGGAAAAGGGCTAGATGATTTTCGTTCCGAGATGTTGTCGGACACTAGAATTAGACGCATAGTCGACTATGCGGACAGTTCATATTGTTTCCCCGGTGTTGATATTGCTGGTGGTGTAAATTATTTTTTGTGGGATTCAAAATACAATGGTTTATGCGAGGTGACCTCAATAAGGGGTGAATTAAAAACTACGGTTATGCGAAAACTCAATGAAATTGACAATATATTCATACGAAACAATTTGTCGATTGCGCTTATGAAAAGAATCGATGCTTGTGGCGACAAGAGAATGAGCCAATTTGTCAGCTTCAGAAACCCTTTCGGTATTGCAACCGACGAGCACGGATTGGAAACTGCGCTTTCTGACGATCTTTTGAAACTTGCATGTAGCAAGAAAGGTAACCAGCTCGCTATTGCATATATACCTCGAAATAAAGTTCAGAAGAATCATAATTGGATAAGTAAATATAAAGTTGTAATTGGTAGAAGTGTCCCTAGAAACGGAGAAGTGGGAGTTGACCCTCAAAAAGGATATAGAGCAATTACAACTGTACATGTATTAAGTCCTAACATTGTGTGTACCGATACTTATCTAGTCTTGTCAGTTTTTGATACAAAAACCGAAGCAGAATCCTTTGCTAAATATATGACGTTAAAATTTCCACGGTTCCTCTTACATGAAACTTATACTTCTATGGCAATATCAAAAGAAAACTTCCGCTTTGTGCCGTATCTTGACTATACACACGAATGGACTGATCAGGAGTTATATGCGAAGTACAACTGTACGGACGAAGAGATTTCTTTGATCGAATCAATGATTAGGCCTTTGGAATATGTGATTCATTAAGTTCTTTTCGAGTAAATACAAGTAAATAATTAATCCAATGGACTAAGAGAAAAGAGAGATGTTTCAATGAATCCTAAGCTCAAAGAAATCAATGAGTTGATTGCTCTGTGCGACCAGATGCTGTTTTACATTCAGGAGCGTGGGGATATTCGCCCTAACAACGCCCTCTATTTATCATATAAGTTCAAAGTAGACACTTTTTGTAAAGAAAACAAGATTAACGACGTAAACTATGCTCCCTATGCAGTTTTATGTAAGTTTTACTTTAATAGTAGTGCATATACGGTCAACAGAAGCGAAGCATCGGCAATCAAAAATGCATTGATAGAAATTAAGCATAAGCTGTTCAAAGATGACTATGATAAAATCTTCATCAGTCATCGCGAGGCTGACAAAGAGCAGGTTGATGCCTTTGTAGATCTTCTTCACGCCATTGGCATACCACGCCCTACAACAGAAGCGCCTGAAAGTGTGATTTTCTGCACTTCTCATCCGGAAGGGTATATTCAAAATGGGGAGCGAAATCTGGATACGATTCGGGACATGATCAACTCAGACGAGCATGTGTTTTATATCCTTTGGTACTCAGATAAGTATTTTAAGAGTCAGGCTTGTTTGAATGAAGCCGGAGCAATCTGGGCAATGAAGAAAAAGTATCAGGAAATACTGATGCCAAACTTCGATAGTGGAAGTATTAAAGGATTGTTGGACAAGCAGCAGGTATGGTTTAGAGCCAATGATAAAATGAGACTGAACACTTTCAAAGAACAGGTCGAAAAAATGTTTGCTTTACCGCCTACGACAGCGAATGCTTGGGAGATGGCGAGAGATAAATTCGTTCAAACAATTCAAGCGGCTGGTAAAGCAGGAAGCGTTGTTCAGAATTAACGGAAGCATCGGTGTACAAGGGGTACAAACGAGATAAAATAGAAATGAGGGGCGATAGAGCGGAAATGTCAGATTTTCCACTCTATCTGAACACGGTCGCTGGTGGCCTTGATCGTAGAGATCAAACCATCGGCGGCTTTTCTTTTGTCGTCAAAATCTATGCTCTGCCAGTTGTCGAGATAATAGGACAGTTTCTTTATCTGCTGGGGCGATATGGTTTCGACGCTCAAATCGGCTATTGCTTTTGAAATGGTCTGACGGCGGGTGTCCAGTTCTTCGATTTTCTTGTTGGCGTAAGCAAGTAAGGTCGCATTGGCTCCGGTCAGCGTGTCCAGCAGTTTTTCAATTTCTGCCTCCACCTGTGCCAGCTCTACTTGATAGGCTGTCAGCTTCGGATTGACCTTTTCCTCTTGGCCGTGGAGTATCTGAAAATCTTTGAACTTCTCCTGCATGGCCGAGAAAATGAATTGCTCAAATTCTTCTTTGCGGATTTTCCCGCAGCCCGGACAGCCTTTGTTTTCCGTCCGTTTGGTACAGCGGAAATATCCAGTGCTGTTTGGTACATGGGTGGCTTTCAGAGCATACCCACAATGCCCGCATTTGATTTTTCCGGCCAGCCAAGTATTTTTCGGTTTCCGTCCCTGCTGGAAGGTGGTATTTGCCATGAGCTTTTTCCGGCATTTCAGCCATGTGTCAGAGGAAATGAGTGCTTCATGGGGAGCGATAACAAGTATCTGGTCTTTTAAGCACCTGTCCTTGTCCTCCTTCACATCCCGCCCCTGATAGAGATAGCAGCCGTTTGTTCCGGCAAAGTCAGAAGCGTCATTGACAATCGCTGCGCCCTGGCTCTTGAAAAATTCGTACAGCTCCAAATCGGCCTGTGCGTAAACGGGGTTTCT
>ULMP01049776.1_pt1 | contig 9440 bp, 8 predicted proteins | sample 1951681 | NCBI WGS metagenome assembly ULMP01 (sample SAMEA4835553, study PRJEB28245) | human gut metagenome | biome: gut microbiome; material: fecal sample | place: Denmark | collected 2008 | reverse complement strand
CTTTGATATCATCGGTGGTTCCTTCCACAAGTGGGTACGAGATGAACGTGATAAACTAGGTCTTAATGACTCTGATGATTTCGAGTTGTTCATAAAGAAATTTGCAAGATTCGCAGAGGTTTATGAGCGTATCTGTCAGGCAGAAACAACGTTCGCTGAAGAAACAAAGTATGTATATTACAATGCGCAAGTTAACTTCACATTACAGCCACAGCTATTATTAGCACCTGTATGTTATGAAGATTCATGGCCGGTTATTATTGAGAAGATTAATCTGGTAGCAAGATTTATTGATGTTTTGATTGTATCCAGAGTAACGAATTACCGCTCTGTTGATTACAGCACAATTAAAAACTTTGTTTTCAATGTTACTAAGGATATCCGCATGACAGACATACCTACATTGAAACAGAAATTAGAACAGCAGTATATCAATCTTGCATTTGACCCGGCAGCAGCATTAAGTGATTTAAGACTGAACAGTTTTACTAAGAAATATATCAAGAATATTCTTGCGCGTATTACTGGATATATTGAAGAACAGACTGGTGTTGCCTCAAATTACTGTAATTACATGAATACTCAAACAAAGAATCCGTTTGAGATTGAGCATATTATTACAGACCATTATGAATGGTTTTCGGCAGAGTATTCTGACCAAGATGATTTTAGACGTTGGAGAAATAGCATCGGTGCTTTATTACTTCTTCACAAGAGCATCAATGCAAGCTTAAATGATGCAAAATATGATTATAAGCTTAAGAAGTATTGCTCTAACGAAGGCAATATCTACACGGAATCACTTGGTGAATTAGCGTACCAGAATAACCCTAAATTCAAGAAATTTATTGCTGATAATTCTCTTGGATTTAAAGCTTATGCATCATTTGGTAAGAATGAGATTACTGAGAGAATTGCTGTTCTCGTTGATTTGGTAAAACTTGTTTGGAATGATGACATGTTTATATAATCTGGAGAAAGGAGAAAGTTTTCATGGTGTTTAATACTTTTATAAAATGCCAAGTTTGTGGATGTATTACTAGAGTGCGTTTACAAGTTGGCTGGCAAGAGGAACATCCGATAGAAGTAACATGCGGTAAATGTGGAACTTCCTTGTCTGGTAGTGTGAAAATAAGACAAGACCGTCCGGAATTAAGTTTCACCTTTGATAATGCTGATGAAGTTCAGGACGAGAACGCGGATTACATTGTCGAATGCTCTGGTGAGTTTCCAACAGCAAAACAAGCAGAAGCAGCCGACTTAGAGGGATTGGTAATAACACCGTTTATCCGATATATGAATTGTATGAAGACGGATGACTCTTATGAAGAATTTGTACAAGCTGTATCCAAATTAAATGCAACTGCTAAAAAGTGGAAGAGCTATAAAAGAATTCTTACCTTAGCGAAAAATAATAGCGAGTACCTAACCCAAGAAATTCAAAAGGAGTTTTTCGGTCAGTTCTTTCAATGTCGAGATGAATCGGAAACATTGAGAGCTGTTCATATGATAGAGGTTCATGGTCTTTATTCGGCATTACGAAAAGATATCCTTGATGACCTTTCTTTTAGTGCTGAAATATTAAAAATGGATTCAGTTCAAACTAAGAGCTTAGTTGAATTCCTTAATTCTCATGATGGATTCCATCTTGAAGAATTACAGGAGCTTATATACAAAGTCTATGATGAGTTTATGACAGTATATCAGAGACTTATACCTGCACTGGCCATACAATACTGCAAAGATAATTCTTTTGATTATGAATACGAAGGTTCTACAGCAAGTAGTTTTGATAGCGTAAAACAGTTCTATTTGGATGCTTATGAAGCGTTGGGAAATTTGTTGATTATACCTGTAGCGCTCAATAATATTAAGTACAGGTCAGATATCAATGCCATGAATCCGATTGAAAAGAATGTAAATTCATTAGAGGATTATATTAAACTCACTAAGGCATCAAGATATCACTTATGCTTGGATTCTGAGGTTTATACAGGCTTTTTGAAAACACTGGTGAATGCAAAATTAAGAAATGCTATCGGGCATAATGACGTTGAGTATAATTCGGTAGACCAGCTTATTACATATATACCCAATCCAAAGGATAGAACAAAAAAGAGAACAGAATATCTTCTTGAATTTGAGAATGAAGCTATGCGAATGTTCCAAGGCATATTAGGAATCTCAGAGTACTTATATCGTTTGAGGGAACTTGAACTTATGTATGATGGAAAAATTCCTATTATGGTTCAGGAAAGAGTAAAATGGCCGAAGAAGATAGGCCGCAATGAATTGTGTCCGTGTGGAAGCGGAAAGAAGTATAAGCGTTGTCATGGGCGATGAGAGTATACAGAGTATTCGTTTATTGTTTATTATAGAGTGATTTATCGAAGAAGGAGGCCTCCTATTTGAAAAAGAAAAAAGATGAAGTAACAATCCGCTCTAGCGCAGCGGAATACTTAACCTATGTTGCCTCTGTTGGTAATGAACAGGACAGCATTGAGATGCGCTATGAAGATGAGAATATATGGCTGACGCAGAAGATGATGGCTGCATTGTACGATGTGGGAACAAATACAATCAATTATCATATTAAAAAGATATTCGAGGATAGTGAACTACAGGAGGATTCAGTTATTCGAAAATTTCGAATAACTGCTCCAGACGGAAAAAGCTACAATACAAATCACTATTCCTTGGAGATGATTATTGCCGTAGGTTTTAAGGTCAATTCTGAGCGTGCGGTACAGTTCCGTAAATGGGTGAATCAAATTGTGAAGGACTACACAATTAAAGGCTGGGTCATGGATAATGAGCGCCTGAAAAATGGTGGCTCTGTGCTTACAGTAGAATACTTCGACCGTTTGCTTGAGCAGATTCGAGAAATCCGTCTGTCCGAACGTAGGTTTTACCAGAAGATAACCGACATTTATGCGACAGCACTTGATTATGATCGAACCGCCAAAACAACTAAGCAGTTCTTTGCCAAGGTACAAAATAAAATGCATTATGCAGTTCACGGACATACAGCAGCAGAATTAATTTACGAACGTGCGGATGCGGAAAAACCACATATGGGACTCGCAACATGGGCAGCAGCTCTGGAAGGCAAAGTAGTAAAAAGTGATGTAAATATAGAGAAAAATTATCTTTCAGAACAGGAAATGCGGTCATTAGAACGTATTGTATCAGCTTATCTGGATTTGGCAGAGGATCGTACAGAGCGTCATATTCCAATGACAATGGAGGACTGGTCAAAGCGTCTGGATTTATTTCTGATGGCAGATGACAGAGAAGTTCTTCAGGATGCAGGCAAAATTACAGCAGAGATTGCAAAGGCAAAAGCTGAGACCGAATTTGAAAAATACCGCGTCATTCAGGACAGATTATTTATGTCGGACTTTGATAAGTATATGTTAGAACTGGAAGAGAATGCGAAGAAGTAGCGATATTTTTTGTCAAGGTCCATATTGGTTCGTTTAGGTGCGTAATTTTGTTATGTCAATAAATTATATGCAAGTTGAAACATAGCTTGGCGGATGGCATGAAGCATATATGGAGCGTTTGACTAAAGAATATGTGAATTACCTTTTGCATAGATAATGGAGGGTATTAAGCACATAAGAATTGCAGGTGATTTTTGTAGTAGGATTGTGCCATTTATGCTATACTAAAGTATACATGTATCAAAGCGATTAAAACATGAAAATATTTTGAAGAAATGAGGAACAATATGTCTGAAGAATCAAAACCGCATGTTGTGAAGTCACATGACATCGGATTGGATTCCGATTATGTGAGTTGGGTTCATGATGTGAAGCAGCGTTATGTGTCTGCACAGATAAAATCAGCGGTCAAAGTAAATACAGAGCAGCTTTTCTTTAATTGGCAGTTGGGGCGGGATTTGGTTGAGAGAAAAGCAGAGGAGAAATGGGGAAAAGGAATTGTGGAGCAGCTTAGTCTTGATCTGCAGAATGAATTTCCCAAAGCGAAAGGATTTTCAGCAAGAAATCTTTGGAATATGAAAAAATGGTATCTATTCTATTCCGGAAAGGAGAACTTTTCGGAACTGGCACATCATATGGAGGAAAGTCTCGATATGAAAAGCCTAAAACTGCAGCAGGTTGGTGAGGAACTAGATCAAAATGAAAAACTGCAACAGGTTGTTGCAGAAATTAAATTTCCTTCTGTTTTTGGATTTGTGCCATGGGGACATCATATAGAAATAGTTACAAAGTGCAAAACGATAGAAGAGGCTTTGTTCTATGTCAGAAAAACGATAGAGGAGAGTTGGAGCAGAAGTGTCCTGATTGATAATATAAAGGCTCATTTATATCAATCTTCAGGTAATGCCTTGACGAATTTTGCTGAAAAACTTCCGACAATACAGGGAAAACTGGCACAGGAGATTGTCAAGGATACTTATGACTTTGGATTTGTTTCATTACCGGCAGGATATGATGAAAAAGAATTAGAGGATGCTTTGGAACAGAACATAACAAGATTTTTGCTGGAACTTGGATCTGGTTTTGCCTTTATAGGACGTCAGAAAGAGATTATTGTAGCAGGAAAAACCAGAAAGATTGATATGCTTTTTTATCATATAAAACTTCGATGCTATGTTGTCGTTGAGTTAAAAGCGGTATCGTTTGAACCGGAATTTGCCGGAAAACTGAATTTTTATGTGAATGCAGTAAATCAGTTAATGAAAACGGATGATGACAATCCGACGATAGGGTTGCTTATATGCAAGGATAAGGATCAAACGGAGGTACAATGGGCGTTTCAGGGGATTGAAACACCTATGGGAGTTGCAACCTATGATAACATTCGGATGAATGAGATTAAGTCTCAGCTGCCATCGGAGGAAGCTATTCAGAAACGCCTGGAACAGGCAGAAGAAGAATATCTGCTGAAATTGCAGGAAAAGAATAAGTAGATTTGATACAATGGCATCGTTATAAAGGAGTCACTAAAGTCGCTAAGTGGCTCTTTTTTTAATGCGATAAATCGCACCAATATACTGCGAAACATGATTCTAAAGAGATTATTTTTAATATTACCCCCCACAAATTTGAGAAAAACTCTCACCTGCACCTATTGATTTTTACCTCAAAATTCAGTAATATAAAAGAGGTTAGACAAGACTAACCAAAAAGTGAATAAATCATGTGGACTCCTCGTATTAGGTTGTGAATCCTGAACGCATCCTATGCAGAATTGAATGAAATTCTTGCGGGGAGTACTATTATTTTGTGGAAAAGGAGATAGTGTTACGATGAATTTTTTGGAAATTGAAAAAGTAGTTGGACGTGAGATTTTGGATTCGAGAGGCAATCCGACGGTGGAAGCAGAGGTAACTTTGGTAGATGGAACCGTGGGAAGAGGTACTGCTCCAAGTGGTGCGTCTACAGGTGAGTTTGAGGCACTGGAACTGAGAGACGGAGACAAGGACCGTTATCTTGGCAAGGGAGTTGAAAAAGCTGTCAACAACATCAATACTGTGATTAATGGGGTCCTTACTGGTTTAGATGCGTCTGATATTTATGCCATTGACAAGGCAATGATTGATGCAGATGGTACGAAAGATAAATCAAAGCTTGGTGCCAATGCGATTTTGGCTGTGTCAATTGCAACAGCAAGAGCGGCATCTATCGCGTTAGACATTCCGCTGTACCGCTTTTTAGGTGGTATTTCAGGCAACCGTCTTCCGGTACCTATGATGAATATTTTAAATGGTGGTGCTCACGCAGATTCGGCTGTTGATACGCAGGAATTTATGATTATGCCGGTTGGCGCGCCATCGTTTAAAGAAGCGCTCCGCTGGTGTGCAGAGGTTTTCCATAAGTTGAAATCTCTGATTAAAGATATGGGAGATGTAACAGCGGTTGGTGATGAAGGTGGATTTGCACCAAACAAACTTACTTCCGATGAAGAAGCTATTGAGAAAATTCTGGAGGCTGTTAAGGCTGCCGGATTTGAACCGGGAAAAGATTTTATGATTGCTATGGATGCAGCTTCTTCTGAATGGAAATCGGAAAAAGGAATTGGTTACTATAAGCAGCCAAAATCCGGCAAAGAATTTACTTCGGATGAGCTGATTGCACATTGGGAATCTCTCATTGACAAGTATCCGATTATTTCTATCGAAGATGGTTTGGATGAGGAAGATTGGGAAGGCTGGAAGAAGATGACTGAAAAGATTGGTCATAAGGTTCAGCTTGTAGGAGATGACCTTTTTGTTACAAATACAGAGAGACTTTCCAAGGGTATTAAAATGGGAGCAGGTAACTCCATTTTGATCAAATTAAACCAGATTGGTTCGGTGTCAGAAACATTGGAGGCTATTAAGATGGCGCACAATGCAGGATATACAGCCATGTCTTCCCACCGCTCCGGTGAGACAGCAGACACAACTATCGCAGACCTTGCGGTAGCACTGAATACATGTCAGATTAAGACAGGTGCTCCTTCGAGATCCGAGCGTGTAGCAAAATACAACCAGCTTCTCCGCATTGAAGAAGAATTAGGTGCCAGTGCAGTGTACCCGGGTATGGATGCATTTCATGTAGGTAAATAATAGAATTAAAAACAGACGATGAAAAAGATTTCCGGTACATGAATAATATATGTGCCGGAAATTTTTTGTACGTTAAAATTGAAAAGGAGGGCGGATGGTTTTGGCGCGAAGCTCGATGCAGGATATTGCGAAAACCATATTTTGGTGATATGATTATTGCAGTGTTGTGATAAAATGTCGTCTAAGCGCTGTTAAAGTGCTAGATACTTATGGGTACGGACAAAATAATACAAGGAAGGTGAATCTATGTTATTCATATGTTATCCCAAATGCTCAACCTGCAAAAAGGCAAAAAAGTGGTTGGACGAGCATCATTTAAATTACACGGAGCGTCATATTGTAGAGGAAAATCCATCGTATGATGAATTAAAAGAATGGGTTTCTAAAAGTGGGCTTCCTCTAAAAAAATTCTTTAACACAAGCGGATTGTTGTACAAGGAGATGAAGTTGAAGGATAAACTTCCGACAATGAGCGAAGACAAGCAGCTTCAATTGCTGGCAACCAATGGAATGCTTGTCAAACGTCCGCTGGTTATTGGGGATGAAGCAATTCTTGTTGGTTTTAAGGAAAATGAGTGGAGTGAAAAATTGAAATGAGAATATAATGAGGGGGAATAGTATATGGAGAAAATATATATATGGATAATTGCATTAATGGTGCTTTCTGCGTTAGTAACCATTATTAAGCCGAGGATAAAAGGAAAAATGGGTGAAGCAACGGTAAGTATGTTGTTGAAAAAGTTGGACAAAAATAAGTATCAGGTAGTTAATGATGTTTTGTTGAGTGCAGAGTGTGGAAATACACGTACAACGCAGATTGATCATGTGGTTGTTTCAATTTACGGTATATTTTCAATTGAAACCAAGAATTATAAAGGACAGATTTATGGTTTGGAGTCTTCGGCAAAGTGGACACAAAACATTTACGGTCACAAATATTCATTTATGAATCCCATATATCAGAATTATGCGCATGTAAAGGCGTTAAATGCCCTACTTCAAAGTCATGGTTATGAAAATATTCCGGTTTTCTCAATTGTGACTTTTCCTGGAGATGCTGTGCTAAAAATAAAGACAACAAAATCGCAGGTTGTGAAGTGGGGAGCAGTTACAAAGACGGTCAAAAAACTTTCTGTTCAATCGGTTCTTTCGAGAGAGGATATGGATAAGATTCTGGCAATACTTACAAATTATATGAGTACCAGGACGGATGCGCGTAAACACGTGAATGAAATAAAAGAAGCAAAATATGTTAAGAAGCAGAAAGAGAAATCAGGAATGTGCCCGAAATGTGTGGGCGCTTTAGTCTTACGCAATGGCAAATATGGCAAGTTTTATGGATGTAGTAATTATCCGAAATGCAGATATACGGCACCGGTAAAATAAGATACTTTTCAAAAATAGATAAAACAAAGAGGACTTGACAAACAAAAATCTTTCTGATATGTTATGATGATTTAGCAAAGATGTTAAATGGGAAGGTATGGGGATAAAAGGAGAAAAAATATGTATCATTTTCAGTATGTAGCAAAAAAAGAGCTTAAACCGGCAAAAAAACAGCTTATGGAACTAATACACAAGGTGCAGGATGAAGTTCGAGATAATTTTACCTTTCAGTATGAATTTGTTGGGAGTGTAAAAAGAAACATGGTAACGTGGGATGTAAAGAGTAATGTTGGTTTTGACTTTGATGTAAATATCAGGGTAAATGACGATGACGAGGAGTTCGAGGCAAAAGACATTAAAAAGATACTTGTGCGTGCATTCAACAATCATGCGTGGAAGTATGGATATGATTCCTGCGAGGATAGCACTAGAGTTTTTACAATTAAAGTGAAAGATAGAAAAAATTCTAGGATTCGTCATAGTTGTGACTTTGCAGTTGTGAATGATTATGGTAACAATCGGCAGAAGTACATACGTTTCAATAAGCAAAGAAAAAATTATACGTGGGAAGAACAAACAAAAGGATTTTATTATCTTCCTGAAAAGATAAAATTTTGTAAAGATAATCAATTATGGCAGGAAGTTAGAGAGATATATTTGGATAAGAAGAATTATAATACGGACAGTGACAAGAAATCTAGGTCGATATTTGCGGAAACAATTCATGAAGTCTGCCATAGAAATGGATTTTACGATTAGCACAATAAAGGAGAGGAGAAAGTGATGAGAACGGAGACAGTAACATTAACGAATATGTGTATGGTTTACGATGATGAGGGAAATGTTTTGGTTCAGGACAAGGTGGATAAAAAGTGGTCAGGACTTACGTTTCCGGGCGGACATATTGAGAAGGGCGAATCGTTTGTGGATTCAGTTATTCGTGAAGTTTATGAGGAGACTGGACTCACGATAGAAAAGCCGAGAATCTGTGGCACAAAAGACTGGCTGCGGGATGACGGTTCAAGGTATCTTGTTGTTTTTTACAAGACGAATCAATTTAGCGGTGAACTTAAATCATCGTATGAAGGGGAAGTAAAGTGGATGCCGTTAGAAGAGATGAAAAAGGGAAAACTTGCAAACGGAATGGACGATATGCTTCGCGTATTTTTGGAAGAAGATATCAATGAATTTCATTACCGAAGAGAAGGTGGCGTCTGGGAATATGAGCTGAAATAATGGAGGGTGTATTATGCAAATTGAGACGGAGCGTTTAATTCTTCGTGAGATGAACGAAGAAGATTTTGATGACTTATATTGTGTGCTTGCAGATTCGGATATTATGCAGCATTATCCGTATACTTTTGATGAAAAAAGAGTCCGTGGATGGATTGAAAAAAATCAGGAACGGTACCAGATTTTTGGTTTCGGATTGTGGGCTGTGTGCCTAAAAGAAAATGGAAAAATGATTGGTGAC
>ULMP01000193.1_pt1 | contig 9493 bp, 8 predicted proteins | sample 1951681 | NCBI WGS metagenome assembly ULMP01 (sample SAMEA4835553, study PRJEB28245) | human gut metagenome | biome: gut microbiome; material: fecal sample | place: Denmark | collected 2008 | reverse complement strand
CCCTAACAGCCCTTATCAGGCATCTGCACTTCGACGATCAGTACCAATATTTTGTCAAACATAGAAAAGACAGTTTTTATCGTAAAAAGAAAAACAGACCTCTTAGAACGGTGACGTTTCATCATATGAAAATCAATGTGCTTCGACTGCTGCAAAATTTTTTAATAAATTTTTCTCCCACATCGCAATCTCCTAATGGATGACATATAAAAGGAGCAGACCCGCATCAAAAGTCTGCTCCCTTTACGTCCAAAGTATTTTGTGTGTATTGTAATGTTCCTTACAAGAGTTAGTTTATGCTAACTCTTGTTTTCTGTCAATACCACTGTTGATATTCTTTTCTCACCTGTGATAACTCCTTATAGATGTTCCGGTGATTTAAAATAATTCAAAAAACTCTTCGCCAGTTCCACATTGGTATTGACCACCAGTTCTTCCGGAAAATCTACCATCTGAATAACTTCCAATGGATATTGATGATTCCCAACTGCAGTATCCACATGCGCATCGGAATCCATGATAACCGGAACTTTATATTCCTTGCAAAGTTCTAACATTTTGCAGCTGTTTTCCTTCGTATTCTGCCGGAAGCCACCCGGTGTCAGGGAGCCATTGTTGACCTCTAACAATACATGATGTTCCTTTGCACCTTCCACCAATGCACGATAATCCACCGGATAATAAGAATCATCCGGATGTCCGATAATATTTACATAGGGATTTTTCATCACATTCAGATAAGTTTTCGTATTTTCTTCTATGGTTCCCGGATGAAAACACGGACCATGCATACTTGCAACGCACAAATCCATCTGCTTTAAGGTACGCTCCGGCAGATCCACATGCCCTTCCATATCCATGATATTAAGTTCTGCGCCAAACAGCGTATACATTTCTCCATGCTTTCTTTCCAGCACGCGAAGATTATTAAAATATAACTCGCTGCAGGTTCCCGGCATTTTCGGAGCATGCTCTGTAATACCAAAGAGACGGATTCCTTTCTGCTCTGCCGCCTTTATCATTGCTTCAATAGTACTGTAAGCATGTCCGCTTGCAATTGTATGAGTATGAAGGTCTACGTAGTCGTTCATGTTCTGTTCTCCTTTTATATCTCTTGTCTTAATACTGTTTTCTAAATTTCAGACAATCCTATCCTATCCATCATAGCACATTTTCATCTGTCTTTCATACTATAATACAAATGTCTTTTAAGGATGCTCTATGAAACGATTTTATAAAAAAGGTATTTCTCTTTTCTTAATTCTTCTTATGTCCTTCCCGCTTTGTGCCTGCAAATCAGATGATTCTAAAACATTAACAACCGTAAAATTAAACGAAGTGGCACATTCCATCTTTTACGCACCGATGTATGTGGCCATCGAAAAAGGCTACTTTGAAGATGAGGGAATCGAGCTCTCATTGACCACCGGCTTTGGAGCGGATAAAACCATGGCTGCCGTTGTTTCCGGGGATGCAGATGTAGGGTTCATGGGAACAGAGGCAAGCATTTATGCCTACACGGAAGGTGCAAAAGACCATGTCATCAATTTTGCACAGCTTACCCAGCGTGCCGGTAACTTTGTGGTTGCAAGAGAAAACGCCGATTCCTTTTCCTATGAAGATATGATTGGAAAAGATGTGCTGGGCGGAAGAGCCGGTGGCACACCGGAAATGGTATATGAATATGTACTCCGGGAAAATGGTGTTTCTCCTTCCGAAGTCAAAATCGACCAGAGTATTGACTTTGGTTCTACCGCAGCGGCTTTTTCCGGCGGGCAGGGGGATTATACCATTGAATTTGAACCATCCGCTACTGCTTTGGAGCAGTCCGGTGACGGCTATGTGGTAGCGTCCATTGGCGTGGATTCCGGCTACCTTCCATATACTGCTTTTTGTGCCAAAGAAAGCTATCTTAAGGAAAATGCCGACCTTATCCAGCATTTCACCAATGCTTTACAGAAAGGCATGGATTATGTAGCAGGTCACAGTCCGGAAGAAATTGCCTCTGTCATTGTACCGCAGTTTAGCGAAACAGATCTTAAAACCCTTACACTTATTGTAAGCCGTTACTATGACCAGGAAACCTGGAACACAGATTTAATACTCCGGGAAGAAGGCTATGACTTAATGCTTACTATTTTAGAAGAGTCTGGTGTTCTCTCCGGTGCCGCTCCTTATGAAGATCTTGTAAATACAGATTTTGCCGAAAAAGCATCCGCACTGTAGTTCAAAGCATCAGAAATTAAATCATTATTAAACAAATAATGTACCTTGGCACATTCTCGCGCCTGCGGCGGTCGCTTGCGACATCTACCTCATACGCCGCAGTGCGCATCCTCGCGGAGCATTTTTTACTTTACAGGAAAGCAATTTCCTGTAAAGTAAAAAAGCACAGAACATCTAGTAAATAACATTACTATACATGCTGTGCTTTTTATCACGTAGATATCCTTTTTACATTCCACTCTGTTAGCGAATCATAGAAAATGCACCAACACTGATTAACATCATAATTACACCAGCCAGCAATACGCCAAGCATCACTGCGATAACAGATGATTTAAAATCCATATCTAAGATGCTGGCTGCCAGAGTTCCTGTCCAGGCTCCGGTTCCCGGCACCGGGATTCCAACAAAGAGCAGTAATGCCAAGAATAATCCTCTTCCTGCCTTTGCCTGCAGCTTCTTACCACCCTTTTCACCTTTTTCCAGACACCAGCCGAAGAATTTTCCAATAACAGGCTTATCTGCACCCCAAATCAGTACTTTTCTTGCAAAAAAATAAATAAATGGTACCGGCAGCATATTTCCAATGATGGAAATAATATAAGATGGTATCAATGGAAGTCCAAAGCCCTGTGAAAATGGAATTGCTCCTCTCAGTTCAATCAGTGGTACCATGGAAACAAAAAATACTATCAGATAATGTAATAACATAATACTCCTTTCCTAATGAATTATGACTGTTTATAATTTTTCAAAAACGTAATCAGCGTATCCATTTCTTCATCTGTACCAATGGTAATACGCAGGTAATTTGCAATCCGCTCCGGTTTGGAGAAATGACGAACATAAATGTCCTTCTTCTTCAAATCTTCAAACAGCTTCTCCATGGAAATCGTATCGTGGGTTACAAAGAGGAAGTTGCTCTTTGAATCATCCATCCGGTATCCCAGTGCCCGAAGTTTTTCCTTGGTACGCTCTCTCGTTGCAATAATCTTCTGTGTTGTCTCTTTAAAATAAGCTTCATCCAAAATAGCAGCCGTTCCCATTTCAATCGTAAGGGAATTTAAGGTATAAGAATTAAATGAATATTTAACATCGTTCAAATATTTGATTAATTCAGGCTGTGCCATCGCATATCCAATCCGCATGCCTGCCATGGAACGGGATTTGCTAAAGGTCTGGACTACCAGCACATTGTCATATTTATCAATAAGCGGCAATGCAGATGTTCCACCAAAATCAATATATGCTTCATCCACAATAACAATGACATCCGGATTCTGTGAAATGATGCGTTCCACATCTTCTAACGGAAGCAGCTTTCCTGTCGGTGCGTTTGGATTTGGGAATACAATTCCTCCGTTTTCCCCAGCATAATCCTCCGGGCGAATCGTAAAATTCCTATCCAGTGGAATCTGCTTATATGGAATACGGAATTCCTCTGCCCAGACATCATAGAAAGAATAAGTAATATCCGGAAACAGAATCGGACGATTAGAATTAAAAAATGTCATAAAGCACATGGCAAGTACATCATCTGAGCCAACGCCCACAAATACCTGATTGGAATTTAAACCATATCGTTCTGCAATTGCGTCCGTCAGTTTCTCAATCTTTGGATCCGGATAAAGACGCAGCCGGTCGGTATCAAAAGAGGTTAAAACATCCTTTACTCCCGGTGCCGGTGGATACGGATTCTCATTGGTATTCAGTTTTATCATTTTCTCTTTCTTCGGCTGTTCTCCCGGAACATACGGGATAACTTTGCGTATATTATTTTCCCATGCTTTCATGTCTTACTCCTTCTATCTGCTGCTTGATTTTATCATTCTTTCGTTTTCCGATTTTTTATTCTGCTGCCTTCAGTCCATACTCTGCTGCCAGCTTTGCAAATGCCTGCATGGAATTTACTACTGTCTCATAAGAAGTGCAGTATGCAAGACGTACATAACCGCCATAGCCGAAGGCACTTCCTTTTACCAGAATCAAATGGTATTTCTTTGCAGCTTCTACAAATTCTTCTTCCTTTGCAACCGGAGATTTCAGCCACAGATAAAATGCTCCCTGTGGTTTGATGCAGGTGAATCCAAGCTTCGTCAGTCCTTCATATAAAGCAATACGGTTGCGGTCATAAAATTCAAGATTGGTCTTTTCCTTTAAGCACTCTGCCACTGCTTTCTGAATGAGGGATGGTGCATTTACAAAGCCAAGAGTACGGTTTGATACGGTAATTCCCTCGATTAATTCTGCGGAATCTGCCGCTTCATCCGGCACTACCACATAACCGATCCGCTCGCCCGGAAGTGATAAAGATTTACTGAAGGAATATCCTACCAGCGTATCTTTATAATATTTCGTCAGGAAATTCTCCTGTACGCCGTCGTAAACCAGTTCACGGTATGGTTCATCGGAAATAAGATAAATATCGGTTCCAAATTCCTCTTCCTTCACAGTTAAAATTCTGGCAATCTCTTTTAAGGTTGCATCTGAATATACCACTCCGGTCGGGTTGTTCGGATTGTTGATGATAACCGCTCTTGTATCTTTTGTAATTTTTCGTTCAAAGTCTGCTAAATCCGGCATAAAATCTGCTTCATTTGGCATGACTTCCACAATCTTTGCATCGAAGTTTGCGGCATAGCTTTTATATTCACCAAAATACGGAGCAAATACCATAACTTCATTGCCCGGATCTAAAATCGTCTTAAAAATAATATTCAGACCGCCTGCTGCACCAACTGTCATAATCAGGTTCTTCCCATGGAAATTGGTTCCGAAGCGTTCATTTAAGTTCTCTGCAATTGCCTCCCTTACTTCCTCATAGCCTGCATTTGCCATATATCCATGCACCACAAGCGGGTCTTCTTTATCCAAAATATCATAAATTGCTGTCTTAATTTTTTCCGGTGCCGGTGTAGCCGGATTGCCAAGGCTGAAATCATACACATTTTCCGCCCCATATCTGGCAGCCATTTCTTTTCCTTCCATAAACATGGCACGAATTGCAGAGCTTCCTGCCATTGCCTGTTTTATCTTTTTTGACAACATATCTTATGCCTTCTTTCTCTTTCTATTCTGTTACAGTATAGCTGAGACTATCCGTAAAATCAATCTGTTTTCTTGTTTCCGATGGGAATCTGCGTGATAATAATTGCCATAAACATCAATACGCAGCCTAAAATTTCTTTTGGTGATAATACCTGTCCCAAGATCACCCAGCCAGCCAGTGCGGAAATCACGGATTCCAGGCTCATAATAAGGGATGCGATAACCGGGTTGATGCCTTTCTGTCCTACAATCTGCAAGGTGTAGCCAACGCCGCAGGAAAGAAGTCCCGCATACAACAAAGGCAGCCATGCCGCCTGAATATTGGAAATATCCGGTGTCTCTGTAAACAGCATTCCTACTGCTGAAAGTACTCCGCATACAAAAAACTGTATACAGGACATTTTTACGCCGTCTACCTTCGGTGAAAAATAATCAACCACCAGTATATGAAAGGAAAATGCCAGTGCACATAAAAGAAGCATGATGTCTGCCCGCTCAATGGTAAAACTGCCGTCCTTCATACAAAGCAGATACATTCCCACAACTGCCAGTGCTACACAAAACCACAGCTTGATTCCCGGACGCTTTCCAATAAAGATGCCGATAACCGGAATCATCACAATATACAACGCCGTAAAAAAGCCAGATTTACCAACGCTTGCTTCCATAATGCCAAACTGCTGCAGATTGGATGCAATGCAAAGAATTACACCACAGGCAATTCCGCCTGCCCACAAAGTCTTTTTATCCTCTTTTTCCTGATTTTCTGCTCCTGTCTCTTTCTTTTTCTTTAAAACCAGAATAACCGGGATTAGCACCAGTCCCCCCAGAACGCATCGGATTGCGTTAAAGGTAAAGGGACCAATATATTCCATGCCCACGCTCTGGGCTACAAAAGCAACGCCCCAGATGGTTGCGGTCAATAATAATATCAAAGAACTCTTTATCTGCTGTTTCATAAAATCTCCATTCTGTCCTTATTCTTTTGCATAATTTATCATATTGCTCTTATATTAATGCATTTCTTTCCTTCTTGCAAGAGTCATAACATACAACAAAGAGCATCAAAGGCGGTGCTTTTCATCCTTCCCATTGGATGACACCTTATGCCAATGATGCTCTTTTCTTATGTTAACCAGAATTCCTCTCCCGAATAAACACCTTTTTCTATTTATTTACCGTGTCAATAAAGCGTAAGAATGCTTCTCTTCCTTCTTCGGTGCATTTGTATACACCGGCATCCATAAGAACTTCACGGAATACCAGTCCGATTTCCTTTCGGATAATCCCGTCGATATTTTCTTCCGTAATGCTCTCATATTTCGGCAAAAATTCCTCTACCCAGTCTGCATGCTTACTTAAAACTTCATTGCTCCGTAAATCAGCCCTGGAAAGAATTGCCGTCTTAAGCTGTGCCATCTCGTCCTTCAGACGTGCCGGCAGCACTGCCAGACCCATTACCTCGATTAAGCCGATATTTTCCTTCTTAATATGATGAAGCTTTGCATGCGGATGATATACGCCCAGCGGATGCTCCTTTGTTGTAATATTATTACGAAGCACTAAATCCAGTTCGTAATTATTGCCTCGTTTTCTTGCAATTGGCGTAATGGTATTATGTGGCTCCCCGTCTGTTTCTGCAAAAATAAATGCTGCCTCATCCGTATAGCCACGCCAGGTCAGAAGTATTTTATCTGCCAGCTCAATCAGCCGTTCTGTATCCGGTGCGGACAGGCGGATAACTGACATCGGCCATTTTACAATTCCGGCTTTCACATCTTCAAAGCCCGCAAAGGTAATCTCTTTTTCCAGCGGTGCCTTTGCCATGGCAAATTCATAATGTCCACCCTGAAAATGATCATGGCTTAAAATCGAACCTCCTACAATCGGCAGGTCCGCATTGGAGCCAACGAAATAATGTGGAAACTGTTTTACAAAATCCAGCAGTTTTCCAAAGGTTGCCTTCTCGATTTTCATCGGTGTATGCTTTCCATTAAACACGATGCAGTGCTCATTATAGTACACATAAGGAGAATACTGTAAGAACCAGTCACTATGATTGATGGTTACCGGAATAATACGATGATTCTGTCTTGCCGGATGGTTGACTCTTCCTGCATAACCTTCATTTTCCTTACACAAAAGGCATTTCGGATAGCCGCTCTGTTTTGCCAGCTTTGCAGCTGCAATGGCTTTCGGGTCCTTTTCCGGCTTGGATAAGTTAATTGTAATATCCAGTTCACCAAACTCCGTCTCTGCGGTCCATTTCATATCACGTCTGATACGGTATCTGCGGATATAATTGCTGTCCTGGCTAAGAGTATAATAATAATCTGTTGCCGCCTTTGCATCCTTCTCATAAAGGCTCTGAAATTTATGAATTACTTCACCTGGTCTCGGCATCAGCATTCCCATGATTTTCGTATCAAATAAATCTCGGTATACCACGCTGTTTTCCTTCAAAATGCCATTTTCATAAGCATAATCCAGCAGACGGTTTAATAATTCTTCCAGACTCTCTTCTGCTTCTTCTCTGCTCATCGGAGTCCGTGACTGATAAGCTGCCACAGCGTCCTCATCTAATTCTTCTAATTCAAACAATTCCAGCAGGCGGTTGATGGTAAATCTTTCATCTTCCTTCGGAACCAGTCCGGTTACCATGCCATATTCTGTTAATTTTAAGATATCTTCACAAATCATGACTTACCTCCTGTTTCTTATGCCAGTCTGGATGGACCGTCTCCAATTTCTACTACATAGAAATCTGCGCTGTATCCAATTTTCTTTTCATAGGCACTGCCTACTGCTTCAATAAAATGCTCTACTGCTTCATCCTTTACAATACTGACGGTGCATCCGCCAAAGCCTGCACCTGTCATACGGGATCCAATGACTCCATCCACCTTCCAGGCTTCTTCCACTAAGGTATCCAGTTCAATTCCGGTTACTTCATAATCATCCCTTAAGGATACATGGGATGCATTCATCAGCTTTCCAAAGGTTTCCACATCATTTTCTTTCAAAGCTTCCACTGCTTTTAGGGTTCTCTGGTTCTCATATACCGCATGTTTTGCCCGACGCATGCGGACCTCACTTCCGATGGCTCCCTTATATTCTTCAAACTGTTCCTCGGACAATTCACCAAGACTTTTGATGTCCACCACCTTCTGTAATTCTGCCAGCGCTTCCTCACACTCTGCACGACGTTCATTATATTTCGAATCACCCAGACCACGTTTCTTATTGCTGCAGGAAATTACAATTTTAGCATCTTTTAAACGAACCGGCGCATATTCATATTTTAAAGTAGCCGTGTCTAAGAAAATCGCATGCTCTGCTTTTCCCATGGCAATGGCAAACTGATCCATGATGCCACAGTTCACACCATTGAATTTATTTTCTGAAAACTGTCCGATTAAAGCCAGATCCTGGTTCGTTACACCAAATCCGAATAAGTCCTTTAAGATATATCCGGTCAGTACCTCAACAGATGCAGAAGAAGAAAGTCCGGAACCATTCGGGATATTTCCAAATAATAACAAATCCAGTCCGGTATCTACCTGCATGCCCTTTTCTCCAAATGCCCAGATAACACCCTTCGGATAATTCGTCCAGTCTGCTTCTTTCTCCGGCTTCAAGCCTTCAATGGAAGATTCCAGCACACCAAGCTGTTCAAAATTCATGGAATAAAATCTCAGTTTCTTATCGGCACGTTTTCTTGCCACGCCATAAGTTCCAATGGTCAGTGCGCATGGAAATACATGACCTCCGTTGTAATCCGTATGCTCTCCAATCAGATTCACACGTCCCGGTGCAAAATACACACGGATGTCTCCTTCATCCCCAAATAATTCCTTAAACCTTGTCAAAACCTGTTCCTTCATCAATACATTCTCCTTTCGATTTATTTTCATCCGTTCCTGTTATCCGGCACATTTTCACAGGATATTATTCATCTGTCTTTGTGCTCGTCAGCAACATAATTTATATTTTTTACTTCTTGATAAGATTATACTATATGCCCTGTTTCTTTGCAATATTGCCGTTCTAGTCTGCAACATCTCAATTGCTATTTGGCAACATTTTTCCATATGCATTATGATAATTACAAATAAACATGAAAATATAAATATATATATAACACCAGCCTCTGTTCGGATGATTTTGATACGAGGGAGAGCTGTAAGGGACATTGGAAATTCGATAAAAGTATATATGC
>ULMP01004235.1_pt1 | contig 9639 bp, 9 predicted proteins | sample 1951681 | NCBI WGS metagenome assembly ULMP01 (sample SAMEA4835553, study PRJEB28245) | human gut metagenome | biome: gut microbiome; material: fecal sample | place: Denmark | collected 2008 | reverse complement strand
CTGTTGGCTTTTGGCGGATGATGGGTAAGGCCCAGGGAAAAGGAAAAAGCCTGTCGAACAAAAAAATACCGCAATCCCCTTGAGGACTGCGGTATGTAGGAAATGCGGATTTAATCCGGCGCAGGGCGGGCAGGCCCCCGACTTTTTCTTTTCTGGCTCCATGTGCTATCCCCTTATGGGGATAAGCTGACAGACATCACCACCTTTCCCCAAACTAAAATGTTAATAGGGGTAGTATAATAGGTGAAATACAAATAAAATGAGCAAAAAACGCAAATGGAACACAATTCGGTCGCAAGTTCAGACAATATGCGGCGGGAAAATCTCATAAAAAATCGGCATTTGCAAGGTTTTGGCGAGTTGGAGTGAAAACAGACAGGAAAAAGCAGCAGCCTAAACCGTTAGACTGCTGCTTTATACTAAGAATGAACCTCGAAGCGATACCCCACATCCCGGATACAGGAAATCACAAACGGTGGTTTGGGATATACGGCATATAATTTCTGCCGCATACTGCGGACATGGCTGCCCACCGCGATATGTTCGTTGCCAAAAGGTTCTTCCTTCCAGACTTTTTCATACATCTGCCCATAAGTAAGTACCCGCCCTTTATTGGTCACTAACAGGCAGAGCAGGGCAAACTCCTTGGTATTCAGCTCAATTTCTTGCTGGCCGTGATAGATTTTTCGGCGGTCTGGGTAGATTTGAAGGCCGGGAAGGGACAGGATCGGCTCCGAGCCGATTTCCCATGTTTTCAATTCCAGGTGAAGCTGTAAAAAGGCAAGAAAATCTTCAAATGTCCTTTCGTCCTTATCCTCCAGTTCCATAATCACAACTCGTCCGATGGTATCACCTCCCGGCTGCCTGAGAAGGCCGCTTCTTTTAACTTCTGAAAGCTCGTTTCACTGATGACGTGTTCCAGCCTGCAAGCGTCCTGCGCCGCAATATCCTGGGGTACACCAGCCTCGATAAGCTGCCTGGTGAAAAACTGGTGTTTCTCATAAATCTGTGTAGCTATTTGCAAGCCAGAATCTGTGAGGGAGAGTGTGCCATCAGTATTTTTGACAATATACTCGGATTTGGACAATTCCTTGACAGCCCGGCTCACAGAAGGCTTTGTAACCCCCAAATGTACGGCTATATCAACACCGCGAACGCTACCGTGCTTTTGATAAAGGATAAGTACAGCTTCAAGATAATCCTCCATAGATGATGTCAAAGCCAATGGCGCACCTCCTTTTTGAATCATTGTGCCAATTTCAAAGATTCCTGCCTATTCATCACAATATTGTATCCTCATTTACATCATCCGATATGCCACAAAAACAGTCATTCGTTATATGCAGGAACAATGGTATGAGACAGGTGGAACTTAAAAAAACATGATATTTATTTAAGGTGAATTGCCGCAACATCTACATGGTTGGGAATGCTATTAAAGGTATAGGACTCAATCACATCGCTATTGAATACAGCGTATTCATTTCGATAGTTGAGCGGAATAATCACGCTGCTTTCATTGGCGGAGTTCAAAGCCTCTGTAAAGATTTCTTGGACAACTGCTGGATCGTCTGTATTATACAGTCCAGCAATCAACGCTTTAGCTTCTTCATCGCTCATGGTGGCTAACGCTTTGGCAACCTGTGGGTCAGTAGAATAAATACCGCTGGGATCTGAATAATCGGTAGACGGATACATATTGGCTACAAAAGTATAGGGGTCATAAGGGAACCAATAACTCATGTAAGCTGTTATCTCATAATTATCCTCCATAAAGACCTGCTGCATGAACGCCATTAGATCAATGGGGTTAGTTTTAATCTCAATACCCAGTTCTTCCATAGCACTTTGGAAAAAGAGAACCACATTGTCGTATACACCCGTGGATGGATATGTAATGGTAAAGGACAAAACCTTACCGTCCTTTTCGCGGATTCCGTCGCCATCGGAGTCTACCCAGCCAGAATCCTCCAGAAGGGCGATTGCACCTGTCATATCGTAATCCGGGGTTGTCACAGTTGCATCACAATAAGGCATATCTGCTGGCATTACCGAATTAGCCGCAGTTCGCAGACCGGCATAAATATTCTGTGCGATGGATTCTTTATCGATCGCCATTTGGATGGCCGTGCGAACATTTTGGTCATCTAAAGGAGCAATCTCATCATTGAGGGCGATAAACTCAGTCACAAAGTTGAAATCAGATATAATTCCCGTGATCCCCTCTGTTTGCGAAAGTTCCTGATAGGAGTTCGCATCCAGTGTGTCGGAGCCAATAATAAAATCTACTTCTCCAGATCTCATAGCGGCGACCTTGGACTCAGGGATGACTTTTACAGTAAAACGATCTACATCCGGTTCTTCGCCCCAATAATTCGGATTTTTCACAAATGTGTATTCCGTGGCAGTTTCATTCACACTTTCGAACATATAGGGGCCGGTGCCGGGAGTATGGGTCATCAGATACTCCGTATTGAGAGAGCCATCATCATTAAAAGCAGCGGCAGAGAGAATACCGCGAGGCATCACCATAGCAAGGTCATTCAAAACGTTGTAGTATGGGCGGCTCAAATGGAAAGAAACGGTATACTCATCATCTACAGTAATTTCTGTAGTTAGCATATCCAGTTGTCCATAGTTTGCACTGGTTCCAATGACTGACTTCATATTGTCAAAGTAGAGCTTGACAGCCTCGGCGTTAAAAGCAGTTCCATCATTAAACTGCACATCTTCTCGTAAATAGAAAGTATAAGTGAGGCCATCCTCTGAAACAGTCCAGTCGGTGGCAAGGCAGGGCTGATATTCCCCGTCACGGTATTCCACCAAGCTCTCGTAAAAGTTGTTCATGTAATATGTAGTCTCATAGGACTGAACGCCGGGGGCAAAGCCCATAGAAAAATTGGCGCTCTGCGCAATAGAGATGGACTTCTCTGTTTCATCGGAACCGGAATCAGGATTATCCTGTCCGCCACCGGTAGTACCACAACCGGCAAGAAGCATGACGCTCATAACACCGACCAACAGCAACGATAAGAGTTTTTTCATTTTACAACACTCCTTTTTGATTTTTTATTGTAAGGCCAGTCGCTTGGAACGGACGGCCTTGACAAGCATTTGTGAATAGGGTTCTTGAAAATCAGAAAAATGATGTGGCTGTTCCACTGTTTCAATAATTTTTCCTCTGCGCATCACATGAATGGCACCCTCCATATACATTGCGGTGTCAAGGTCATGGGTGATGATGAGAAATCCAATCTGAAGTTCCTTATGGAGTTCTTTCAAAAAACCCAGGATTTCTTTCTTCAAAGTGACATCCAATCCACTGAAAGATTCATCAAAAATAATATATTGAGGACGGGTTGCCAGAGCCCGTGCAATACACAATCTTTTCTGTTGACCGCCGGAAAGCTCGTTAGGCCGATGAGAAAGGGTGGAGCGTTCCAACCTGACCATATCCATGAGTTCCAGGCAGCGACGCCTCCTATCTTGGGCTTTCATATGAAACAGGAGTTGTAGAGGTTCCTCCAGAATGGCGGCAACGCTTTGATGGGGATCTAACGAACCCAGGGCGTTCTGCATTACCAGTTGTACCTTACCTCGAACAGAGCGAATCTCTTTCCGCTTACAGGAAGTGACCTCCAAATCACCAAGAAACACTTTTCCAATGTCAGGCAGCTCAATGTAGGACAAGACTCTTGCCAAAGTGCTTTTTCCACTTCCGCTTTCCCCCACAAGTGAGGATACGCATCCATCTTTTAGTTCCAAAGAAACATCTGACACGGCGTCAAAAACTGTGTGTCCGCTATCAGGTAATGAATATTGTTTTGTAATATGTTCGGCTCTCAGCATAGTTCCTCCTGAAACAGCACGCTGGCCTGAACAAGTTGCCTGGTATATTCGTGCTGCGGTTTTGTAAAGACATCTTTGGCTTTTCCGGTTTCAATGATTTCCCCATCCTTCATAACGGCCACCCGGTCACATATCTTAGCGGCCACGCCAAAGTCATGGGTCACAACGATCATGGAAACGCCAGATTTTTTTAATTTCTCTAATTCATTCAGGATCAGATACTCACTGGCAGCATCCACAGCGGTGGTAATTTCATCCGCAATAATCAACTTCGGGCGTTGAAGAAGGGTGAGGGCAATCATAACGCGTTGCAGCGTGCCTCCAGATAATTCATGAGGATAACTTCCAAGGATTTTTCGCGCATCAGGCAAATTGACATCTGCAAGCGCAGTAGCGAATCGTTTTCGGAATGTCATCCTCTCTGTTTGGCCTTTCAGTGAAAATCCCATCTCCACCTGCTTTCCCAGCTTGAGCATTGGGGCAAACGCGGTCATGGGGTTCTGAGGGATCATACTGATTTGCCTCCCCCGATAGTCTCTCAATTCGCTCATTTTCACCGTGAGCATTTCTCGCCCATTCCATTGGATGCTTCCAGTTTGGTCAAATAATCGGGGATTGAGAAGTTTCATAATACACTTGCTGGTCATACTTTTTCCGCTTCCGCTCTCCCCAATCAACCCCAATGTTTCCCCGTTGCCCACAGAAAAGCTGACGGAGTGTACAAGGACTTCTTTTGTCCGCTTTGTGCAAATGGAAAGATTACTAACCGTGAGCATCATGATCCCTCCTTTGGAGCACAGAGGTCTCGCAGGGCCTCCCCGAATAAATTGAATCCAGCCGCGGCAAATAAAATGCACAGACCTGGATAGACCAGCAGTTCCGGATGGCTAAACAATAGTTTATTGGCGTTCACAAACATTGCGCCCCACTCTGCCGTGCCGGTCTCCAATCCCAAGCCCAAGAAAGCATAGCTGGAGATCATAATGATAATGGAGGACAATCCTGTGCTATATATCACTAACAAATGTGGCAGAATATTCGGAATGATATGCCGGAACACAATGCGCAGTTCTGAGCACCCGGACATTCTACAGGTGATGACATACGGTTGACTCCGTTCTCGGAGTACATGGGTGCGAACCACTCTCGCATTCCACACCCACATAGCAATCACAATGGAAAGGATGATGCTGGTTACTTTGGACTCAAAAAGCCCTACCAAAGTAATTGCCACGAGGAATGGCGGAAATGCCATAAAAATATTGGATACCACCTCGAATACCCGATCCACAATACCGCCAAGATAAGCACATAAGGTTGCAATGACGGTACTGATAATAGCCAATAGCAGCAAAGTAGGAAGCGCAATACTCAAAGATTCCCTGGCTCCGTAAATTAAGCGAGACAAAACGCATCGTCCAAGTTCATCTGTCCCAAGTGGATATTGTGTATCTGGCGGAGCAAAACTGTGGGCCACATTCAGTTGCATAGGATCATTAGGTGCCAAAAAAGGGGCAAACACCATCACCAGAAAAACAATCAGCATCATGGCAAGTCCAATTAAAGCCTGAGGGCTATGGATAATTTTACGAATCATGATCTTCCTCCCATCTGGCTTTGAGGATTCAACAATGTGTTCAGGCAGTCTGCAAGGAAATTGACCAAGACAAAGATAACGGCAGTGAGCAATACACACGCGTTGATTGTTATGGTATCCCTGGCGTTTAATGCTGTCACCAACATGGAACCGAGACCCGGAATGGAGAACACACTCTCCACCATAGAACTGCCTGCAATCATAAACCCAAAGCTCTGCGCCAGCATGGTAATTAACGGAGGTAACGCAAAACGGCTTACCATATTTGCAATTTTCCATTCTGATACTCCCCGTGCCCTTGCATATAACACAAAATCACTGTTATATCCATCTAACAGGGAAGAACGAAATACCCGAATGGTTCCTGCCGACGTAGGGATAGCCAATGCCAGAGCCGGAAGAACAAAATCTTTCAGACTGTCTGCCCCCATAATGCTGAAAATAGGGAGATACACGGCAAAAGCAAGTAAAAGCATGAAACCGATCCAGTAATTTGGAAGTGACATACAAATAATTCCGAACAGGTAGATGCTTTTATCCGCTAAACCTCCTTTTCTGCTGGCAGATAAAACTCCAAGGGGAATACAGATTACCGTACTAAACAAAAGTGCTAACACAGCCATAATCAAAGTTGGCTGTATGGATGCCGTCAGTTCCTCCACAATGGAACGTCCTGTGTTGTATGAATTTCCAAAATCACCGTGCAGGGCATTCCACAACCAAGAGCCATATTGCTGGAGGATAGGTTTGTCAAGGCCAAGTTCTTCCCGCACTAATTCAATCTGCTCCGCGGTTGGCCGACTGTAACGACGCACAGCCAATGCCTCAGCCGCATCTACAGGGGAGAGGTTTGTGTAGACAAAGGTCAGGATGGTTACCCCAAACAAGACAATCAAAAGTAATACAATTTTAGTGAGTACTTTTTTCCCTATCATTTTCCATTGGCCTCGCCTTTTCTCGGATCAGTAATGCGCCACGATTCTGCCGATTTCCGGGAATGGACAAAATCTCCATAGATCCCGCCCTGCTTTATCAATTCTTCGTGAGTGCCATGCTGAACAATCTTTCCGTGATCCACCACTAAAATCTGGTTTGCATGGCGCACCGTTTTTAGGCGATGGGCGATCATAATAATGGTCTAGCCTCCGGTTAATGCTTCAATGGCCGCTTGAAGCTCCGCCTCATTCTCCGGGTCAACATTTGCGGTAGCTTCATCCAAGATGACAACGGGAGCATCCTTCAGCATGGCTCTGGCTATGGAAAGCCGCTGACGTTCACCGCCAGATATTGTGGCTCCTCCTTCACCAATCACTGTGTCATAGCCATCAGGCAACGCCATAATAAAATTATGGCAGCGGGCAGCTTTTGCCGCAGCCACCACTTCTTCATGGCTCGCCTCCGGCTTACCAAACTTGATGTTATTTTCAATACTGTCGTTGAACAAATACACATTCTGAAAAACCATACTGAAATTGCTCATCAAACTGTCCAGCGAATAGTCTTTTACATCAATGCCGCCCAATTTCACGGAGCCTTTTTTCACATCCCAGAACCGGGCCATAAGGCTGGTAAGCGTTGTTTTGCCGGAACCAGAGGGGCCCACAATAGCGGTAGTCGTGCCTTCTGGAATGGTGAAGCTCACATCATCAATGATTTTCCGATCTCCATAGGAGAAATCCACATGGTCAAATGAAATATCATGGCTTTTCGGCACCTGAACAGAGCCGCCCTCATCCATCCTGGGTGCCCGGTCAATTTCCTCTACCCGGTCAATGGAAGCATCAATCATCGGCAGCATAAAGAACATCTCACCAGCCGATTCCAATTCGCTATATACCAGGAACGCAGATACCACCATCATCAAACAGGAGAAGAGCGACATATCTCCTTGCAGGAAAAGCCAGATGGAAATCAGGATTGCCAACACAGAAGTAACGCGCAAAACAACCTGCTCCAGCACGTTGTAGGGGATGCGTTTGCGCTCCAATTTGAAGTTTTGATTTTCTGTTTCTTTGATGGTATTGTTTAGAGTTTGTTTTGCCGCTTTATCCCCGTGGAAAGCGCGCACCACACTCATGCCCTGTATGTATTCCAGCACAGCATCCACCAATTTAGTCTGTGCAGCCAATCGTCCTGGGGAAAGCTCACGGGATTTCTTGAGCAGTCGGGAATTGACCCAAAGGAACAGCAGCATCCCAACAAAGAATACAAGACCGATTCTCCAGTCGAAGCACATGATCGCCAGAGAAAAAACCGCAGTACGAATCATACCCACAACTGTCCGGGCAATCACTGCGAAAGACATACTCTCCAAATCGGACATTGTGGAGGTTGCTGCCGCAGTAAGACTGCCCAGGCTCTGCGCGTTGAAATAACCCATCGGCATATATTTCATGCGTTCACCGATGTGAATACGCTTTTCTCCGCACATTCGGTAGTTAGCGTGTCCTTCGCTATTGTGGGCCAGATACCAGCAGAGCGCGGCACCAGCCACACTAACCACCATAATTCCCAAAGCTGTCCATGCGGTGGCCCCGGTTATATTCTGTTCCACCAACGCCCGTAGCACGATCAATAGAGCGACAAATTGTAACGCTTCAAAGATGCTCCGCAGCAGTTCAAAGGCCATACCTTTATACCAGGTACTTTTCTCTGTCCCGGAAAATCGAAAGAACCGTTTATATGCGTCAAACATACGCCGCACCTCCTTCCATCTGATCGTTGTCTCGCGCCTGCGTGTGAGCTGCCCACATTTGCTGATATAGCGGACACCGATCCAACAGTTCTCCATGCGTTCCGGAGTCCAAAATCTTTCCGTGATCTACCACAGCAATTTGTTCCGCCCCAGTAATGGTGGACAGGCGATGGGCGATCACAATGAGTGTCTTTCCATGAGTTAGCCGCCCTATGGCATCCTGAATGACCGCCTCATTTTCTGGGTCTGTGTAAGAAGTTGCCTCGTCTAAGATAACAATGGGTGCATTTTTCATCATGGCCCGTGCAATAGCGACCCGCTGGCGCTCTCCACCGGAGAGGTGTCCACCTGCGCCGCCTACTACAGTTTCATACCCGTGATCCAGACCCATGATAAACTCATGACAGCCCGCAGCTTTTGCCACCGCCTCGACTTCAGCATCCGTTGCCTCTGGCCTGCCCATGCGGATATTCTCACGGACGGACAAATTGAACAGAAAATTATCCTGGGATACATAACCAATCAAATCCATTACCTGCTCTGGAGGAAGTTCTTTTGCGTCAACACCTCCAATGGTGATATGCCCGTCTCCAACATCCCAATAAGAGGCGATAAGTTTCGCAATCGTAGATTTACCAGAGCCAGAAGGCCCTACCAATGCCGTTGTGGTTCCTTGCTTGATGTCCAGGGTGATGCCGTTCAGAACTTGCGTATCCTTATAAGCAAAAGTCACATCCCGCAGAGAAATATCCAATCCTTTGAGATTTTTCCGCTGGGACGGACGATCCAGGTCAGACTCGGACAATACGGCAGTAATTTCTCCGGTGATAGTAGCAATTTTAGAAAAATCATCCGTCAAAAAAATAGCTGCAACCAGCGGCCCCATAATGCCAAGAGACAGAATGGCAATGGTAATAAAGTCCGGAGCAGACAAAGAGCCGTTCATATAGAACAAGCATCCAACGGGTAATACACCAATCAATACAGCCGGCCAAATCGTCATCATCAGAGCAGAATAGCCCTGGGTGGATTTCATCCAGTCCAGCATGAGATCCACGCTCTGGCGGACAGCCTGTGTAAACTTTCCATAGGAAGCAGCACTTTGATTGAACGCCTTGATGACCTCAATCCCATTGATGTACTCCACAGTGGTGGCGCTCATATACTTACTTGCCTGAACAACAGCACCATATTTTTTAGGGTATTCCTTCATCTGGGCCATGTAACAGAGCATTCCGATGGGTATCGTAATCAGGGATACCAGTGCCATTCTCCAATCCAATACAAACAGGTAAATAATGATGGCGATGGGGACAAGTAGGTTAGAAGTCATTTCCGGGATGATATGTGCCAGAGGGACTTCCATTTGCTCTACACGCTCTACCATTGTTGTTTTCAGCCGTCCCGAAGGTGTATCCGTCAAATATCCCATAGAAACACGCGTTAATTTATCCGCAATCGCCTGTCGTATTTCTGAAAGCACATGGAATGTCGCTTC
>ULMP01052087.1_pt1 | contig 9726 bp, 5 predicted proteins | sample 1951681 | NCBI WGS metagenome assembly ULMP01 (sample SAMEA4835553, study PRJEB28245) | human gut metagenome | biome: gut microbiome; material: fecal sample | place: Denmark | collected 2008 | reverse complement strand
CAAACCATTTTGCGAAAAATACTTGACACTACCATTTTGCGAAAAATACTTGACACTACCTTCATAAAAGACTCTAAAACACACTAATAATCCAAATAAAAGTCCACCCCTTCTCGAATGATCTAAGAAGGGGTGAATTTTCGTTCTACTTTTTCTTCAAAATAAAAAGGCCAATAAGAGAAATTGTAGCAGTAAATTTAACAAATTGATAAATCCAAATTTCTCCTGTTTCTGGACTAATTTTTGTCGAAGAAGTAGATTTGGAATTTCTATTGAAATTAATATCGGGTTGACCTTGAGAAATCTCATTCTTCACTTCTTTGTCCACATTTTTTTCTGAGTTGATATTATTGCATAAGTTAGCTAATTCTTCCAACCGCCATGCATATTTGAGTGGATCTGTTTGGACTTGGCCCGCTGAAATGATAATTGGTTCACCTCCACCCCACTTAATTGTCAAAGTAACATTTTCATTTGCATTTAGTGCCTTCAAAACAGCCTTCGGCATCAATGTACGTCCTGATGCATCCACAACAATATTTTGTTTTCCGCTTGCTGATTCTATCTTCAATACTAAATTATCCCAAAAATTATCTTCCACTGCCATCTCAACATCTTGCCCTTTGGGGTCAGAGGATGAATAATTGGGTATTTTATTTGAAGAATGATCTTGTTGTGTCGTATTCTGATTAAAATCAGAATCATTTCCACTATTGGTGTCCGAAGAATCTTTTACGATTACTTTACAGGTATCTGTTTTACTTCCATCAGTTGTAGTAACTGTAACATATGCGACACCGGTATTTATCGCTTTAACATTACCAAACTGGTCAACATTTACAATCTTGCTATTGCTGCTAGTCCACGTTACATTCTGATTAGAAGCATTAGTAGGAACAATCCTTGCCGATAAACCAATCCTTTCTCCAACATCTAATTTAATCTCGTGCTGATCCAATTGAATGTCTGCAACAGGTACATTATCAAATGGGATTGGAGGAACAATCTCAGTTTCTGATATTCCATCACCATCCTTATCTCCGTTTAGAGATAAAAATAGGTTATTCTTAATTTCTACGACATCTGCAGATATCGTGGCATACAGATTTAAATCAGAAATATTCTGTTTGACTTCTTTTCCACCTGATGATGCACTAATAGTAATATCATCAACACCAGAAAAACTTATTCCCTGTTCAGTTTCATTTACCTGTACCTTTTCACTCGTTTTTCCTTGCAGGGTCATAATATCATAAAGTCTATCAGCACCGCTGCTGTAACGATATGCTACACTAAATGATTCTTCTGACGAGGATGGCTCGATTGATGCTTCTCTATATGTATTTGCGTTAGAAGTAGTAAAATTGAATGTTGTGAATGGTTCTATATCAGCTAAAACGGATGTATTTTGACCTGAAATTGTAATACTAAATGGATTATCTTGTGCCACAAGTGAATATTCTCCATGTGGGAAATAATAAAGATGATTTGCATCAATTTGTTGTATTACATTTCCATTCCCATCCAAAGCAACTCCTGTATTCCATACAGGGATTATTCCCTCTAAACCAGATTCTGATGAAATTTCCCCATTATTTATATTAGCTATTTCTCCTTTTTCATTTTGAAGTACAAAGTTTTCCGCTCCAATAGAAAGCAATTCCATATCATCGTCTTGGTTAGATGTAGGTTTTAGAATTTCTTCAAAATCAGCAGTGGAATTAAGAAAAGAAATTTCTCCGCCATCAGAACCAGCCCACCAGTCTAACAACTGAAATTTATATTTCCAATCTACATATATTCCATTTTCTTTTACGAATGTTATGTAACATTTTGTGTCTTTGGGACGATTAGGATCATAAACATAAACACGAGTACTATCTTTTTTGTCTTCTGTTCTATATCCAATTAAAACATGTCCTTCATTTTTCTTATTACGTATATCAATATGAGTTGGATGTTTTTTTACACTCTCTATTAGTTCATAAAATCTATTAGTATTTGCCCATTTTTCATTAGAAATTTGAGCTAGATATTGAGAAATTTGCAATGTCTCTATCATATCTTTGACAGTTTCTACTTGTATATTTAATTTACTGCTTCTATCTTGTAAATCAAGATCTACTATATATTCTTTTGAATAGCTATCTATTGAAGGAAAACCGTTTTTTATTAAAAGTACAGCAGCACTCATTCCAAAGCAATTTCCTTTCCAGTATCTGGGTGTTCCATCTTTATTAGTTGTAGCCGATTCATAAATTGTTTTTTCTTTTTCCGTATCCCCGTAAACATATTTATATTTATCCTCTGATATTTGATATTTCTTTCCATAGTTAAAGCCAGAAGTTCCATTATTATTTCCAAATTTCCAACCGTCTTTCTCAGGAGAAAAATCAAAATCATATTTTTTAGTTGTAAAATACCATTCTTTATCTTTATATTCTCCAAATTGATATAGCCCATTGGTAGTTTCTAAAAATGCTTGCGGGATATACACATACATTTTTGTATCCACTGGCAAATTGGTTGCATGGATTATACATGACCCATTTTCGATACTAACCAATCCTTTAGGATTCGAAAGATCTAGTTCAAAATAAACTTCATCGCTCTCATAATCTTTCAAATAAATCTTTCCTTCTTGCAAAAGAACAATATCTGCTATATAGATTTGCAAAGGCCAATCCTCATCGGCTTTATAGAACATAGTAATATCTAAAGAATTATCATCTTCTAATAGAGCTACCGAATCTGGATTTGGCGTCCGAATGGATATAGGTGCTTCATATTCACATATATAACCTGTTAAACCATCATTTTCATTTGGAGCATCATTCCATCCAAAATTCCATAATTCCTCATTTAATACCAAATAATCTTCTACTCCATCTTTGTTATCTGGTTGATTGTCATTCCAATTAACATAATCAAAACTTTCTCCTGTAATCCATTTCCAATCTCCCTCTGTTTTCTCATCCGTCGCACCTAACCAATATTTTATGTTAGCGTTATGTTTTGATGAACTCAGTATGAAATCTTGTTCTTCTTTAGATGTAATTGTTAAAAGATGTCCTCCTAGTTCTTCACACTTTTGCTTTGCCTCTTTCCATGTAAGCTGTTCTTCAAAAAATTGATAGTAATGATCTCCCCACTGAACCATATTCTCCTGTGAGTCTATATCTACACTTTCAGCAACTTCAACTTTTAATTCCTGCGTCTTTCCGCCAAACTCCACGATAACAGATTTTTCTCCATAAGGCATGCCAAAGTCATACGAAAGCGTCCAGCCGCCCCAAGTTTCTTCTGTCTCTCCGTTTTCATAGGTAACAGATAAACCCATACCAGTTGGATCAAATTCCGTATTAGGTAAATATTTCATTGTATCTGGATAAGAAGAAATTTCAAATGAACTTACAGGATTTCGCAAAATTGTTTCTGTTGAGCTACCACTAATCACAGAGCCTTCTGCCACCCACAAAGTACCCCAGATTTTAGTATGGGAAACGTTATTTCCAGAACCTAAAGTTGTAAATACAACACCTTCTGGCGAAGTATTTCCTATCCACACATTTCTGAAAATACCATATACACTCTGCTTTGAATCTCCTGTAAAAAACACATTATGCCTTCCGGTTAATTGATTTGAACCAATAGAATCATACAAATAATCGCCTTTTACTTCCAAAACACCTGCAGTAAAATGAGAATCTTTCCCCCAATATCCCATCAATTGTCCTATTTCCTGTTTATAGTCCCCTTCAACAATTAGATGTGCTGTATCTTCTGTCATATAAACATATTCGCCATTAACGATAAAATTCCCATCCACCTGCATCATGCCATTGACAGTTACTTTAGGATAAAAATATCCTTGTAATGCATTACCATTTTTATATCCTAAAACATCACCAGCTACATTTAGTTGGCCATACGGTTCAACCTCGAGGCTTGTCCCATTACCTAACTTTGCCCGGGTAAGTGAAATGTCCAAAGTATTATTGATATTAACTTCTGCATATTGTTTGATAACCAGAGAAGCGCTTCTTTCTACGGCCATTTCAATCTTTTGCTCTATATTGACATTTCTTTTTCTTTTGAAAAAATCACTGGCAAATAACGAAGGTATATTAACAACATTCCATAAAACGTAAATAAAATTACTGTAGGTCTTTCAGCATACCATTTGGATAGTTCGTTGACAGATTTTCCTGCCCCAAGTATCATAACTAATGATAATGAAATATCCATCATAAACATCCCTAGATAAATAACAAAAAGCACAAAAATTTTCTTTAACAGTTTCCCATAAAAACATATATGAAGGACGAAAATTAATCCTCCTAAAGCAAGCGGAACTTTTGCCACATAAGGTACTTGTATAATCTGGCTTAGTATCGTATCTCCTATAAAATTAGAGCCACAAAAAATAATCGAAAAAATAATTTGAATTAAAATTAAAGGATATCTCTTCTTTAGTACTTTTGAAAACCCCCATGCAAGCATACTAGATTCAATAACTGTTCGAATTAGTAGAAATAAATCTATTCTCATTTTAGCCTCTTTAAATTAATCGATTAATATATGTCATATATTGCTGTTTTATTTTTTTGCTTTTCGTGTGGCTTATCGGTATTGAATATTCTTTACATAAGACAATTTCTTGAGAAGTAATTGAAGTTACGTATTGTAAATTTACCAAGAAGCTTTTATGAGGAGAGACAAAAGTAATCGGATCTAACAATTTTAATAAATCCTCTATTTTATCACTCACCGTATAAATCTCTTTAGATATAGAGCATATATTAGTTTGACGAAGATTGCGTTCTGCATATATAATATCTGCAACTGGAATTGATAACACTTTGCCCTTTTGCCTAAAAAATACTCTATCTTGTTTTAAATGCTCAAAAGCTTTTTTCACTGCAAATTTCAGATCATCCTCATCAATCGGTTTTGTTAAAAAGTAAATTGGATCTGCTCGTCCTGCTTTTGTGCACCATTCCATATAACCTGTAACAAAGATAATTTGTGCCGTCGGTATAATCTTTTGAATCTCTTGTGCAATCTCAATCCCATTTTCCTTATCAGAAAGCAGAATATCCATAAAAATAATCCAAGAATGTTCTTGTCCTTTCCTAATATAATTCAAACTTTCTTCTTTCGATTTGGTTTTTATATAATTAACTGTAATATCTTTTGGAATAAGTTTTTGAATCATCACTTGTATTTCCTCAGAATGTAGTGGATTATCATCGCAAATTAAAATTTGAATCATATACTCTCCTCCTTCCTCAAGAATATCATAGGCATCTATATTCGTCAAACGATTCCGCTGTGCCCTTTACTACATTTAATAGAAGTGGCTTCACCTTTTTTAATTAATTCCGTCTCCCTGTCTCAGAGAAACAAAATAATTCCCTTTCCAATGTACAACTTTCAGTTTCTTCCACCCACATTCCATATACTGTCTCACCTACATCTCTTCCATCTCCCGGAATACGTCGTCCATTTGCTGCATATGTATCAGTTCTAATATACCCATCCAGATAAGTACAGGTTCTTGTTCCTATCCAAAAATCCCCCTTTACATTACCTTCTGCATAAAATCCTTCTTTTTCTCCCGTTTCCTCATTTTTCCAATAATTTTCATATGTAGACCATCCATCTGCTATTCCATCTGTTAATGTTGTTTTACTGTAATTGTAAGTATAATCTCCGTTTGGTCTATAAAAGTTATCTAAATACACTGCACTTCCTTGTGGCACTCCAGCATTCCACGAAGAATATAAAAGTTGTATAGAATAAGTCTTTTCACCTTCTCCACTGGAAACAACTCTTGCTGCTAATCCCTTGCCTTCTATCGTTTGTTTATAATAGATTGTACAGGTATTATCCATTGAACAAGCTTCTGACAAACTTTTCAATACCTCTTGATTTTTCCAAATATAATCTTCTGCCGATTGGACATCCTTTTGTTCTAAGTAAAAAAATATTTGATTTAAAAAATTTTCATGTTCCGGAGTGGATTTCCAATTTGGAATTCCATATGTTCTGCACAAGGACAATCGTTCTTTCAGATACGTACTATCTTGAGTCTGATTGTACATCTGTTCTAATAAATCTCTTCCTTTTTCTGGAGAGCCAGATTTTGCATCTAACCACGATTGTTTAATAAACTCATCTTCTGAAAGATTGTTCTGCCCCGTTATGATATTTTTATCACTTTTGTTCTCTATTTTTTCTGTAAATGATGGCATTAATCCTTCATCATTTCCATCTGCGTTTTCTGCTTTTTGCTCTAATGCAGGCTTATTTTCTCTCTGAACTTCTGTTTGACTTTCTAAGTCTTGGAATAATTGTGGCTTTTCTGGATAAACAGCAATTTCTGGAACTACTGCTTTTACAAAGTGTGCATGATAATCACATTCATCCAAAAAACTGTTCAAAATTTCAAAATTACTATTATTATCAACTTTAATAGGTGTCAGTTTTCCAGTTGCACAATCAACTGATAGATATGCACTATGATAATACTCTTCTGTTACTCCTCTTTCTTGATTCACGTTCGAAACTGTATAATTAATATAGATATAGGCTATATTTTTAGTTTCTTGATACAGAATACTATCTACTTTTCCATCTATACGCTCAATCTCATCTAGATACTTTTTGGCATCATTTAATTTTAAAAATTCTTCTCTGTTTAATTCTACCGATCCATATTCCCGTATTTCTTGTCCGTCCCAATAGAAATAGCAAGGAAGATTATTCATTCCACCAACGCTGCTGGTTGTAACTCGATTGATGCCCTCAAACTCCCCATCTCCCAAATAAGTTATCCACGGAAGGGTTACTTCGATAAATTCAGGTATATCATTCACTATTCTCCAAATAAGAGCGGTGGAATACGGGTTTCCATTTGACTTTATAGTATACAACAAAGTCCCTTCATTTTCAGTTATAAATTCTGGATTTCCATAAGACCAATCCAGCGCATCTTCACTTTCATCCAGTCTTGTAACTAAATCATCAACTACAAACCATAGTTTTTGATTTTTGGGATACATGGCATATTCATCATCTTCTGTTACTGGACAACCTGTCACTATCACTGCAGATAATTTACCATCCTTTAGCTTTGTAAAATCAGTTTTCAGAACCTCCTCATCTTCTGAAAGCTGTTCTTCCACTTTTTTCTGCAAATCATTACGATCTCCCTGTTTATCCTCATTACTTTTATCTTGAAAGTCTGTTCGATTATCTGTTTTATTTGTTTGCTGTTTCTCTGCAAATTCATCTTCTAAATTTTTTAATTCATTCTCTACGCTATCTGGAAGATTTTGTGCCTCTTTCAATTTTTCTTTTAAATCCTGCAATGTATACTCCGGTTCCTGATAAATGCTGCATCCTGACATGATCATGCCTAATATTATAAAAAAAACTATCTTTTTCACTTTCATTCCCCCATAAAGAAATTTGCCACAGGCTATATTTTTCAGCCTGTGGCAAATACTAACAAATTATTCTACAGGAATCTCTGTAACATTATAATTATCCCGATAAGTCGTCACAGTATCTGCTATCAGCTGCTGCAAGTTTGTATTTGCACTCCATCCCAACTCTGGGTTCCAATTAATCATCTTACCATCTTCCGAATATAAATTATCTGCCCAAACAACCAGATAAACTTTTCCTTGATTGGTTGTTTCATTGTTATAATCTCTGGCTGTAATAGTATATTCAAAAATCTGACAATATCGATTCATTGTTCTTCCTTCCTCGATCTTATTTTGTTTTCGAGTTAGTAAGAACTGCTTTGTTAAAATCGGTTGTGATTTATCCGTAAGATAAGCATGATCTTTATCAACAATATCAGCAACACTAATATCTACTACTCTATTATTATATGACCAATCAGGATCGGTTCTTGATTCCTGTGCGTCTACCGAATCTCTTTTATCGATTAACTCTTGATTTATTGTACTTAAGTCTCTATCTTCTAAAGAAGTTAAATATTCACCACAATTTTCTACTGTAAAATCTTTCTGATCTTCCGCAACTTTATACAAGTTTTTCTCCATAAGTGCCGCGTCATACACTGCAGTTACTGTGCAAACATCCCCATTTTTCAAATAAGAATCCGGAAGATCAAACTCAACATTGTTCTGTACAAAGGAGCTACATCCTCTGGCATCCACTGTTGCTTGAATAAACGGAGATATTCCTATAAAGGAAACACGTAAACCCTCAAAAAGATCCAGTTCTTGGGCTTCTGGTAAACCACTAACTATTACCTCAAATTCAGTATCTCTTAATTCTACCTTTGATTCTTCTGCTTGTTTTTCATCAAAAACCATTGTTACTTTTACTGTATCTCCATTTTTCAATTGCGTGCTTGGTTCAATGATAGGTTGAATAGAAGATGCTAAATCATTTCTTTTTTGTTCAAGATCATAGTTTGGTTCTTTATCAACACCATTAAACGCATTATAGTATCCATCTTTCCACGAACCAGTCGCAATACCTTCTCCATTTAAATTAGAAAATTCAAGGTTATAATAATTTTTTAAATCAATCTCTATCGTTTTGGGTATTCTAGAAATAACCTTCACTGCAAACAAAATAGCTCCAACACATACGAAAATAATGAGCACTGCAACTATCTTCTTTTTATGGTGAAGAAGTAAATGAACAAAGTTCGACATCTTAATTTTTACTTTATTTCTATTTTCTTCTGTCAATGTCTCCTTCATCCATTTTTCTGCCTCTTTTCCGACTTTTTGGGCTTTTGGTATAGCTTGGTTTAAAAGAGCCGTCGCATTTTCTTTCTGTTTAGAAAAGTCTGCGCTTGACTTATGATCTTGTACCTCATCTTGTTCTGGCTTTATTGATGGCTCCCCGTCTGTAATACCGGAAGTTTTGGGTATCTCTTCTATTTTATCTGCCCTATCACTCGCAGTTGTTACGTCTTCTTCAATAACTTTTTTCTGTATTTTAGTGACCGACTTTGATAAAATAATAAGAACTGCCGATACTACAAAAAAGAAAGAGGAGAGGAAAAAGCCGTACCCTAACTGAACTTGTACCAACGAAGATAAATATCCAAGCTCCTGTTTTGCACCTTCTGTCAATATTTGCAAAATGATTGTGTTGTATACAATTGCAATAATTGGAAAAATAGATACCCATCTTCCTTTTTTCAATAAAATTTCTAAAATGACTCCTAATAGTATCGCAATAACACTCACGCAAAGAATCGCTGGAATATTTCCTATAGCTTGTGACTCTGAACCTATACTCAACATAAGTCCAGTTAAAGTTACTTCTACACCCATAGCTCCTATTGTTAAAAACGGAGCTGTATAAGCAACTAAACCCATAACCATACAAATAACTGATATCCATTTTATGTTCGTTCTTTTCATTATTCTACTCCTCCTTTTCTAAGTTATAGCATAACTTCAAATACATCACAAGAGAATGAACATAACTTTACCAGTTAATGTAATATTTTTTAATTATTTATGAATTGCGGTTATATAAAACTAATCAATACGTCATCTCTTCTACCCTATATAAACTGAAATAGTATTTCAGGTAAACTATATTTCCAGCTCCCGCAACCACCAGACTGAGTCTGGACGCAATTCGCGTTCTGACTCTTTTCTTTTATCCTGCCGAAGCGGCTCGCGACGGCAGGCACAGTGAATCTTTCCCTCTCCTTGG
>ULMP01017023.1_pt1 | contig 9773 bp, 7 predicted proteins | sample 1951681 | NCBI WGS metagenome assembly ULMP01 (sample SAMEA4835553, study PRJEB28245) | human gut metagenome | biome: gut microbiome; material: fecal sample | place: Denmark | collected 2008 | reverse complement strand
CAGCACAAGCTCCTGAACCGGAAGCCTGTCCAGCTCTCCCAAGATCCGGCGCATCAGGCGTCCGCCCATGCCCGCCAGAATCACCGTGTCAACCCGGTCCTCCGGCGTTACCCCGGCAAGACCGTCCGAAAGCCTTGTTTCTATGTACGGCGTAAGCTGTACCTCTTTGATATGCTGCTGTGCCCGCGACAAAGGCCCCGGTCTTACATCTGCAGCCAGTACATGATCCGCTTTTTTTGCCTGCACCAGATAAATGGACACAAAGCCGTGGTCACAGCCGATATCCGCTACCCGCCTGCCTGTTACCATATCCGCTACCGTCTGAAGACGGTTTGATAAACTTACTGCTTCCATCATTAATCCAGATAATCCTTCAGCTTACGGCTTCTGCTCGGATGACGGAGCTTACGCAGCGCTTTAGCCTCGATCTGACGGATCCGCTCTCTTGTGACATTGAACTCACGTCCGACCTCTTCCAGTGTTCTGGCGCGTCCGTCATCCAGGCCGAAACGGAGCTTGAGTACCTTCTGCTCACGCTCTGTCAGTGTATCAAGCACCTCATTGAGCTGCTCTCTGAGGAGCGTAAATGCTGCTGCATCTGCAGGTACAGGCACATTGTCATCCTGGATAAAGTCGCCAAGATGGGAATCTTCTTCTTCACCGATCGGTGTTTCCAGAGAAACCGGTTCCTGAGATATCTTTAAAATCTCTCGCACACGGTCTACCGGCATATTCATTTCCTTTGCGATCTCTTCCGGCGTAGGTTCACGTCCAAGCTCCTGCAAAAGCTGTCTGCTGACTCTGATCAGTTTATTGATCGTTTCCACCATATGCACCGGGATACGGATCGTTCTTGCCTGATCGGCAATGGCTCTTGTGATCGCCTGACGGATCCACCATGTAGCATACGTCGAGAATTTATATCCTTTGCGATAGTCAAATTTTTCAACTGCCTTGATCAGACCAAGATTACCTTCCTGGATCAGGTCAAGGAACAGCATACCACGTCCTACATAACGCTTTGCAATGCTGACAACCAGACGGAGATTAGCCTCTGCTAATTTCTTCTTTGCCTCTTCATCGCCCTCTTCCATCTTCTTGGCAAGCTCGATCTCTTCCTCTGCACTCAGAAGCGGTACCTTACCGATCTCCTTCAGATACATGCGGACAGGATCCTCAATGCTGACACCGTCCGGAACAGAAAGATCGATATTCTCAACATCAACCTCTTCTTCCTCTGCCAGCAGCATCTCTTCATCCGGCTCATCATCATCGGTAATACGCAGCACATCCACGCCGTTGTGCTCCAGATATTCTACGATCTTGTCAAGCTGGTCATCCTCTAACGAAAGCTCAGCGAAAGAATCCACTACCTGCTGATAATCCAGAACATTTTTCTTTTTCTTGGCAAGTGCCAAAACCTCTTTCAGTTTTTCATCCAGTCTTGCCTGTGTGTTTTCGTCCATCTTTTTTCCATCCTTCCATTTATGTATCTATTCTAACCTTAATCAAAAGAAATATGCGTTTTTTCAAGCTCATCCAGCTCCTGTCTGCCCGAAATAACACGGGAAAGTGCCTCCATATCGGAACCCGATGCTTTCAGATCGTGTTCGTAGGCATTCCGCTTTACCTTGACAACAATATCATGAAACGCTTTTTCTCTTTCCTGCACCTGTGACTGTGACTCCATATCCTGCTGCATATAGGGCAGCTTTGTATTAAATAAAGACGCTGCCTCCCGCTGCTCTTCTTCCTGTGAAAACCGGCTGATGATCGCCGCCGGATTCGGTTTTCCCTCTTCCAGCTTCGGGAACAGTTCCTGTGCAACCTGCCTGTACAATTCATTTGTAAAAGAAAGCGGCGTAATATATTTTTTGATCTTTTTATACAGATGCGGTTCTTCCACCAGCCATGTCAGGAGCAGCTTCTGTACATTCTCCTGTTGCTCCTTCGGCGTGTTTTTCTGCTGCACGGGCTGTTTCGGCCGTATGACCTCAGCGGCCATGCCCATCTTTGCCGCATAGCCTGTGACAAGCTTTTTTAGGCTTTCCATGCTGATATTATACTTTTCCGCCACAGCCTCTGTATAATTTTCCCTCTCCACTTCCTCGGAAAAACCACACAGCTTCTTTGCGATCTCATTGTAAAACTTCGTCTTTGCTTCCGGATCGGAGAGATCATATTGCTTCTGCATCATCCTAAGTTCAAAGAAAAAGGTATTCTCCGCCTGCAATAGACGTTTTGCAAATTCTTCCCGTCCCAGATTTTTCATAAATTCATCCGGGTCTTTATACGGCTCCAGATTCAGTACCTTACCGGTCAGACCTGCTTCTTTTAAAATACCGATCGCACGCAGTGCCGCTTTCACACCCGCTCCGTCACTGTCATATGACAAAATGACGTTTTCCGTATATCGCCTGAGCAGGTTTGCCTGTCCGCTTGTAAATGCTGTTCCCAGCGAAGCGACCGCCTGTGTAAAGCCTGCCTGGTGCATGGCTATGACATCCATATAGCCCTCACACAAAATGATATTATCCTGTCTTGCCGTTCTGGCAAAATTCAGTCCGTACAGATTCCGGCTCTTGTCAAATACCGGTGTCTCCGGTGAGTTTAGATATTTCGGTTCTCCTTCTCCCATCACACGGCCGCCAAAGCCGATCACACGATGGTTGACATCCTGGATTGGAAACATCACCCGGTTCCAGAATTTATCACTCATGCCATATTTTTCATTGAATACCGCAACGCCCGACTCCCTGATCAGTTCATCCGGATAGCCCTTATGTCGCAGATACTGGCAAAGATCATTGCTTGTCTTATTCGAATAGCCCAGTCCGAACCGGTTCATTGTTTCATCACTGAGCTGTCTGCCCTTCAGATAATCCAGCCCCACACGCCCCTGTGGTGCACGCAGCTGATAATAAAAGTAAGTCGCAGCTTCCTTATTGATCTGCAGAAGTGTCTTTCTGCGGTTTTCCTTCTCTCTTGCCTCTTTGGAATCCTCGATCTCCGGCAATGCGATCCCCGCCCGGTCTGCCAGCAGCTTGATCGCTTCCGCAAAGGTATAATTCTCATAATTCATGATAAAGGTAAATACATTACCGCCCGCTCCGCAGCCGAAGCAGTAATACATCTGTTTCCCGGGGCTGACGGAAAAGGAGGCGGACTTCTCATTGTGGAACGGACACAGTCCAAAATAATTACCGCCCTTTTTCTTCAGATTCACATATCCCGAGATAATATCTACTATATCATTTCGTTGTCTGACCTCTTCTACCAGTTCATCAGAATAATACATTTTATCACCAACTTAACCATGCCACGTTTTCGGAATGTAGATCTCTTCATATTTTGCGATCGCAAAACGGTCTGTCATGGCTCCTACATAATCACAAACGATCTGTTCCTTCGGTGTTCCGTCGCGATCCATTAAATTCAGCATATCCCGCGGGATCAGATCCATATTTTTCAAATAATATTCATACAGGGTAATGATGAGATTTTCTGCCTTGCTCTCTTCGCTTTTCGCTACCGGATTCTGGTAAACATTCTCAAACATGAAGGCACGCAGCTCTTTCATGGCATTTGCCACCGGCTCCGACATGATAATGTCATCCTTTCCCGCACTGTTTGTCACAATATCATGGATAAAGTGATCCAGCCGCTCTCCAAGCGTATAACCGATCACATCGCCGATGCTCTTTGGCACATCCGCATCCGTCAGTATCCCTGCGCGGATCGCATCGTCCATGTCATGGTGGATATACGCGATCTTATCCGACATCCGGACGATCTTACCTTCCAGTGTCGATGGCATACAGCTCGTCTGGTGATTACGGATTCCATCACGCACTTCATATGTCAGGTTCAGTCCCTGTCCGTTCTTTTCCAGTACCTCAACAGTACGAACGCTCTGCTCACTATGTACAAATCCCAGCGGACAGACGCTGTTCAGTGCTCTCTCGCCTGCATGTCCGAATGGCGTATGCCCCAGATCATGTCCAAGCGCGATCGCCTCTACCAGGTCTTCATTCAGCCGAAGTGCTTTTGCGATCGTACGCGCATTCTGGGAAACCTCCAGCGTATGCGTCATACGTGTACGGTAATGGTCGCCTTCCGGTGTCAGGAATACCTGTGTCTTATCTTTCAAACGCCTGAAGGACTTGGAATGCAGAATCCTGTCTCTGTCCCTTTGAAAAACAGGCCGGATATCGCATTGTTTTTCCTCGCGCTCCCTGCCCTTTGAATTTTTGCTCAGGCAGGCATACGGACTCAGGTTGGTACATTCCATTTGTTCCAGATTTTCTCTGATCGTCATATAGATTCTCTTCCTCCAAAGGCACTTGTTGGCTCCCTATTTATATTTTTCTGCACATTTCGCGGGATTCCTTTTTTCTTACGTAAAATTTTGTGATTTCTTTTCTTCTTCGCGCAGGTACGCATCCTTACAGCGCATAATTTCCCGCTCCGCGAGATACAGCATATCTATCGCTGTATAGGGAATTTTCTATACAACAAAGAAAAAACCTCAGCAGATTCTGCTGAGGTCTGGTATGCAGGAGATGGGACTTGAACCCACACGATATTGCTACCACAGGCACCTGAAGCCTGCGCGTCTGCCAATTCCGCCACTCCTGCGCGCAAGATGTATTGTATCTTCTTTTAGGGCTTCTGTCAATGCCTAATTTCAATTTTTTTATTTTTTTCGATCTTTTTTTAGATAAAGCTGTTCCAGATGTCCCCGTTTGAGAACAGAGATGCGGTATAAGTTGCTGATGAACCATATACACCACTGGCTTTATTCTGGTCATTCTTTGCATACATACTGATGAAGGATGCCTTTGTCTGTACGCCATAGGCAAAAGAACCGTTTCCGTTCATCATGCTCTTCACCGTTGTCATATCCGCCGCTTTCAGCTTCTTTTCATCTACAGAAAGCTTATTATCCTCTCCGATCGTGATACCGATCCTGGAAAGCATTTTTTCATTTGCGACCGTCTGCTGCACCATATTGGAAGCTGTTGAAACAACACTGCTGTTCTTAGACTTTGCTGCAGCACTCAGAACGCTGTTATAATCATCTGCAAATACGGATACTGCCTTATAGATCGCATCCGTATCATAGCCCTTTGTTGTCTTTTCAACGCCGTTCTCATCCTTTATGGTAATATCCTTTTCCTTGAAGACAGAGTCCTTACCTGTTTTCAGTAAGCTTTCGGCAGATTTCACAAGCGCATTGGCACTTTTCTGCAGGGATGCGTTTTCAGATGTTGTATCCGCTGTGGCTGTTTTACTATTCGTCTTCTTTGTCGCAGAGGCAGCATCAGATAAAGCCGTTTTGTTCTTTCCATAATAGGCTTTCATCAGCTTGCCATAACTGCCATTCTTTATGCTTGCATAATCAGCGAGGGAATAACTGCCTCCGCCGATTCCTGTAGATTTTCCTCCGTTCAGGGAAGAAAATAATGCACTGTAATCTGTTCTTCCTGTGATCCGAATACTCATACGCTCCACTCCTTTGAAAAACACGTATCCGATACATGATATACCTCGTCCGTGCGAAAAACATTTTGTTATTTATAGTATCGGTCTTTTTGACAGATAATGCAAGCTTTTTTATCTGTTTTTATATATTTTTCACATCAATTCCAAAACAACTGCATCACAGCTGTCCAGCCTTATTGTTCCGATCGTACCGCCGATCTCCTCATGGGACCGGTTTGCCAGCAATACCTTTTTCAGCATATATTCCAGTTCAATATCAACAGGCTTTTTCCCGAAATTTGCAGCTACAAGTATATGGGCAGAGTCATCTTTGCGATAGAATGCCATGATGCCATCCAGATTTTCATATGCCGGAATGAACTCACCATAGGTAAACACCTCTTTATATGCAGCAGATTTGCGTAAAGCAACCAGCCTACGATAATAATTTAATACCGAATCCGGATCATTTTCCTGAGCTGCCACATTAATCTCTCTGTAATCGGAATTTACTTTCAGCCATGGCGTTCCTGTCGTAAACCCTGCATTTTCCACTCCGCTCCACTGCACAGGTGTTCTTGCATTATCCCGGCTCATTTTACCGCAGATTTCCAAAGCCTCCCTCTCTGACAGCCCTGCCCGTACAGCTACCTGATACTGATCCTTTGTGTTAATATCATCAAATTCCTCCATGCAGCTCCATTCCGCATTTTTCATGCCGATTTCCTGCCCCTGATATATAAACGGAATTCCTCTGAGAAGAACACTTACAGTCCCCAACATTTTGACTCCTGCAGGATTCCGGGCATACGCAGGCAAAAAGCGGGAGGCGCCTCTTGGTTCATCGTGATTTTCGATAATATTTGCTTCAAATCCATATTTCTGAATTTCAAGCTGGGAACGTACAATTGCTTCCCGCCATTTGGAAAACTCTATTTCCGGTGCATCATACCAGCCATGCATTCCCTCGCTCAGGCAATGTGCGCTGAAATCAAAAATAGTAGAAAAATGTCCGTTTTCCCCTATAAATGCCGGCAGTTCATCTGATTTCATATTGAACACTTCACCTACTGTAAAAGCATCATACTTTTCAAATGTATTTTTCTTTAAATCCTCCAGAAGTTCTCCTACGCCTTCCACATTTTCGACCATTTTGATACAGCTTGCAAGACCGTCTGTGCCATCCGGTGCAAAATCAGGGAAAGCCGGATCTTTTTTAATGTTGATAATTGCATCAATACGGAACCCGGAAAGTCCTTTTTCCAGCCACCAGTTGATCATACGGTAAAGTTCCTGCCTCAGTTCAGGATTTTCCCAATTCAAATCCGGCTGTTCCCTGGCAAACATATGAAAATAATACTTGTCCGTTCCCGGTACAGGTTCCCAGCAGCTTCCGCCAAAATAAGACCGATAATTACTTGGCGGATTTCCGTTTTTCCCTTTTCGGAAATAAAAATAATCCGCATATTTTCCATCCGGATCTGCCAATGCTTTCCGAAACCACACATGTTGGTCAGAGCAATGATTGATCACCAGATCCATTATGATGTGCATATCGCGCTTTTTCGCTTCCGCAAGCAATTCATCAAATTCATCCATGGTTCCGAATTCTTCGGCAATTGCATAATAATCTGCTATATCATAACCCTGATCCACAAACGGTGATTTATAAACAGGAGACAGCCATATAATATCAATGCCCAGTTTTTTCAGATAATCCAGTTTGGAAATAATACCTCTCAGATCCCCAATGCCATCTCCGTTTGTGTCGAGAAAGCTCTTCGGATAGATCTGATATGCCACTTTATCATGCCACCATTTTCTTTTCATATTCTTCGCTCCTTATCATTTTCTTATCGCTTCGTGTATGTTGCAGCATCGTTCAAATTGTATTATGCTGTCATTGTACTATGTTGCACATTAAATTTCTTGCATATTTTTATCACTTTATGACACAATACTGCTATTCAAAAAGGAGTAAACCATATGAAATATTCAAATCCGCTGGCACCGGGGCAAAAAGAAAATGCCAAACACGGCCATTACTCTTACATGCAGCTTCACTTGACAACAGAAGTCCGGAACTCCATTCGGAAACTTATGTGTTTCATATGAGTTTTCTGGGTGGAAATGCAGCCGACATCTGTTCTACCCGCTATCTTACACCGTTGATCAATCATGATTTTTCCATGCCCTGCCTCATCACAGCCCAGCATCCCGCTTATATGCCGCTGTTTAAATGCTTCCGCCAGATTGCGCTGCTATATAAAGAACAGGAATTCGGATATGAGCTGGCGTTAAAATCGCTGCTATTACAGTCTGTTTTTCTCCTGCTTCCATACAGCGACCGCACCCCATCCGCAGGCTCTAATCCATCCTCTGACAAATTAAAGACTGTTCTGGACTACGTTTCGATCCATTATGCTGATACGATTCTGGTATCTGACCTGGCCGGATTATGTTATTTCAGTGAATATCATTTTATGCGCTTTTTCAAAAAACATATGCATATGACATACATGCAATATATCAATAATGTACGGCTCGAAAAATCCGTAGAACAATTTGAACATGGAAACACTTCTATTCTGGATGTTTCTCTGTCAGTTGGATTTCATAATCTATCCTACTTTCACAGGGCATTCAAAAAGAAATATCATATGACACCCCGTTCTTTTATCCAAAAGCTGGAACAGTTCCAATAAATCGTTTCAAACTTTTTTATTTTTCTGCTACACGGGCAGCGAAAAAAATCCCTTGAATCAGTTAAATTCAAGGGATTAAAATAAACATATAATGCGGAAGATGGGACTTGAACCCACACGATCGCAATGATCACAAGATCCTTAGTCTTGCTCGTCTGCCAGTTCCGACACTTCCGCATGCGTTTTGTTTGCCGCGATTAATATAATATCATTTTCAAGCGTCTGTGTCAACAGCAAAATATAATTTTTTTGAACTTCGTATTTTTTAAGTTATTTTGTCACTTTGGACAGTATTTTTTCATCTGAGACTTCTGTGTTATAAATCCATGTACGCTATAATCTTCGATATCTAAATTTATACCAAAGGAGAACATTATGGATACGACACAAACACTTATCGAAAACTATCTGGCATATTGCAGCTCGCAGAAGCGTCTGGATGAAAAGACCCTGAAAGCATACAGGATCGACCTGCGGCAGTTTTCAGAACAGACTCCTCCCGTGGAGTTCCCCGCGCTCAGTTCCGCGGCTCTTGAAGCCTATATTGCAGCCCTGCATAGGCAATACAAGCCTAAAACCGTCAAGCGGAAAATAGCCTCTGTAAAAGCCTTTTTTCATTATCTTGAATACAAAGACATTCTCATCCGTAACCCTTTTAACAAGCTACAGATCCGCTTCCGTGAACCGGCCATTTTACCCAAAACAATTCCTCTGCCGGTCGTTGAAATATTCTTAACCACTATTTACAGGCAGCGTAGGACTGCAACAACACTCTACCAGAAAAGAAATGCCTTGAGAGATGCTGCTGTTGCAGAGCTTTTATTTGCAACGGGCATGCGGATTTCCGAATTATGCACCCTAAAGAGTCATGATGTTAACTTATACGACGGAACCATTCTGATATACGGAAAAGGCGACAAAGAAAGGCGCATTCAGATTGGAAGCGATGAAGTCATCCATATTTTATCAGAATACAGACATGACTTTCATACAGAAATCGAAGGCTGTTGTCATTTTTTTGCCAACCAGGCGGGAAGAGCTTTGTCCGATCAGTCCGTCCGCAGAATGATCACCAAATACTCCTCTCTTGCCGCTATCGACCTGCATATCACACCGCATATGTTTCGCCATACCTTTGCCACCAGCTTATTAGAGGCCGACGTTGACATTCGATACATTCAGGAAATGCTGGGACACAGTTCCATCAACGTCACCCAGATCTACACGCACGTTGCTGTCGCGAAACAGCGAAACATTCTGGCAACCAAACATCCGAGGAAGGATTTTCATATATAGGTTTGTTTTCAATCCACCGAAATTCGGTGGATTGTTTTATTTAATGGATAATAAATAGTTATCTGTTGTATCAAGTACTAAGAAGTATCTTACATCAGTAGACAATGCATATTCCGTTCCATCGGGAATCTAATTCCGTTTGAAACGGGATAGTCTTTTCCGCCCGTTCGGGAAGCCATTCCGCTCCAAACGGGAAAGGTTTTTAATATATGTTATAGTTATTTTCGTAGTTAAAAAATTCATTACGAAAAGAGCTATGATTATGCATGACTACAACACAATTGTTGA
>ULMP01033354.1_pt1 | contig 9796 bp, 7 predicted proteins | sample 1951681 | NCBI WGS metagenome assembly ULMP01 (sample SAMEA4835553, study PRJEB28245) | human gut metagenome | biome: gut microbiome; material: fecal sample | place: Denmark | collected 2008 | reverse complement strand
ATTTGCTGTGACATATCTATTTTAAATCTACATGCCTCGTTTTTAAAATTATGTCATATTTCTTGATAATCGTCATTACCTATGATATAATAACAAATTGATAAAATTTCAAGGAGATTGCTATGTTAGAAGAAAAAGAAAAAATAAGAGAAAAGGAAAATCATAGAGTATTTAAGCAATTATTAAGTACTTTTTTGGAAAGTGAAGATGTTGCTCAAAATGAGACTGAAAGTATTAGTAAAAATATTAGAATTGTACCAAAGTTTTTCTATGATAATTTCAAAAAGCAATTAAAAGTAGAATTTAAAATAGGAGAAAAACAACTATATAAAATAAAAAATCTACCAGAGTTTTATGATAAAATGTTACATAATGAAACATATCAATATGGGGCAAAATTAAATTTTATACATAGCACTGAATCATTTGAAAAAGAATCGCAAGAGATTTTATCATTTTTACTTAAATATGCAGAAATTATAAAATATAGTAATGAAATGAATTATACGTACTATAGAAATAACTTTATTCAAGATAACATTTTGCTATCAAATACAGGATTAGATGATATTTTTGAAATTTTAAAAAATAAAGATGTTATTCTTCAAATAAATTCAACAGAAAAAAGTATATATTTTGCAGATGAAGAACCAAATATATACTTTAATATTACAGAATTAGATGGAAACAAATTTAGGTTAAGATGTAATATTGACGTTTTTGAATATGATATTCTTCAAGGAAAAGAATATGTATATATGCTATTTTCAGATACTTTATACAGATGTGAAAAAAGTTTTCAAGAGACCATAATAAAAATATTAGATGTACTAAGAAAAAATTATACAAATGAAATTATTATGGATGAAAAAGAAATAACTAATTTCTTTGCTATGATAGCTCCTAAAATAGAGGAAAAAGTAATTACTGAAGAATTGCCTAAATACATAAAAGAAAAGTATATTCCTCAAAAATTAGGAGTAAAAATATATTTAGATTATGACCAAAACAATAATGTTTTAGCAGACATAAAGTTTTGTTATGGAAAAAATGAATTTAATCCATTAATAAATCAGAATATAAATTTTGCACGAAATATGATAAAAGAAAATGAGGCATTAAATCAATTTATTAATACAGGATTTATGCTAGATAAAAATAATGCAAGATTAATATTAGTTGATGAAGAAAAAATATACCAATTTTTATCAACTGATATTGAAGAATATATGAAAAAATATGAAGTTTTAGCAACAGAAACTTTTAAGAAAAAAGAAGTACGTTTACCACAAATGAAAGCAATTGGGGTAAGAGTAGAAAATAATTTACTTCAAATTGATTTATCACAAATAGGAATTGAATTATCTGACTTATCAGAAATAATGGAAAAATATAAACTAAAAAAGACATTTTATAGATTAAAAGATGGAAGTTACATTAATTTAAAAGAAAATGATACACTAAAATTTTTAGATAATTTAAATCTTGATATGGAAAACGGGTATACAAACTTAAAAGACGGTGTAATTACACTTCAAAGTTATAGAAGTCTTTATTTAGAGAGATGTTTGAAAAATTTAAATAATGTTGAAATAAATAAAGATGAATCATATAAGACAATGGTAGATAGTTTACATACAAATCAAAAAAATGTTGAAATATCAGTTCCAGATAATTTAAATGCAGATTTAAGAACATATCAAAAGATAGGATATCAGTGGCTAAAAACATTGGATAAATATGAATTTGGTGGAATACTAGCAGATGATATGGGGCTTGGAAAAACAATCCAAGTACTAGCAGTAATATTAGACTATATAAACAAAGAAGGAAAAATGCCTTCGTTAGTTGTATGCCCAAGTTCTTTAACTTTAAATTGGTTTGGGGAAGCTAATAAATTTGCACCAAGTTTAAAAGTATGTGTAATTAGTGGAAATGCATTAGAAAGAGCTAAAAAAATATCTAAAATACCACAATATGATTTAGTAATTACATCTTATGATTCACTAAAAAGAGACATAGATATATATGAAGAAAAGGCATTTAATTTCAGATATATGATAGCTGATGAAGCTCAATATGTTAAAAATAATAATACGCAAAATGCTAAAGCAATAAAGAAAATACTAACTAAAACAAGGTTTGCACTAACAGGCACTCCAATAGAAAATTCACTATCTGAACTATGGTCTATATTTGATTTTATTATGCCTGGATATTTATTTAAATATAAAAAATTTAAAGAAATATTTGAAACACCTATAGTGAAAGAAGAAAATGAACCTAGCCTAGAAAAGTTAAAGAAAATGATAGATCCTTTTGTATTAAGAAGAATAAAAAAAGAAGTATTAACAGAACTTCCAGATAAAACAATAAGTGTGTTATACAATGAAATGCAAGAAGAACAACAAAAAGTATATTTATCATATTTGGCTAAGGCTAGAAAAGAAATAAATGACGAAATAAAAGCAAATGGATTTGAGAGCAGTCAAATCAAAATATTAGCTCTTTTAATGAGATTAAGACAAATATGCTGTCATCCAAAATTGTTTTTACAAAATTATGATGGAGAAAGTAGCAAACTTATACAATGTGTTGAACTTATAAAAAATACAGTTGAAAGTGGTCATAAAATATTATTGTTTTCAGGTTATACTTCAATGTTTGAAATGATTGAAAAAGAACTTAAAAATAATAAGATATCATATTTAAAATTAACAGGACAAACTAAAGTATCAGAAAGAATAGAACTTGTTGATAAATTTAATGAAGATGAAAATATTAAAGTATTTTTAATATCATTAAAAGCAGGAGGAACAGGTCTAAACTTAACTGGAGCAGATGTAGTAATTCATTATGATCCATGGTGGAATTTGTCGGCTGAAAATCAGGCGACAGATAGAACTTATAGAATAGGACAAAAAAATAATGTTCAAGTTTATAAATTAATTACTAAAAATTCAATTGAAGAAAAAATTTATGAATTACAACAAAAAAAGGCTAAATTGGCAGATAATATGTTATCAACTCAAAATACATTTATAAACCAATTATCTAAAGAAGACATAATGAAATTATTTGGATAAGGAGATAAAATGAAGGATTATATAACAATAATAGGAGGAGGACTAGCTGGTTCGGAAGCAGCATATCAAATTGCTAAAAGAGGAATAAAAGTTAAACTATATGAAATGAAACCACAAAAATTTTCGCCTGCGCATACTAACAAAAATTTAGCAGAGGTAGTATGTAGCAATTCATTTAAATCAAATTTACATACAAATGCATGTGGACTATTAAAAGAAGAATTAAGAATACTAGATTCACTTTTGATAAAAATAGCAGATGAAACATCAGTACCAGCTGGGCAAGCATTAGCAGTTGACAGAGAAGTTTTTTCTAAAAGAGTAACAGAAGAATTAGAAAAAATGGAAAATATAGAGATAATTAGAAAAGAAATAGGAAATGAAGCTATAACAGATAAAAATGAATTAGAAAATATGGCTAGTGACGGAATTGTTATTATAGCAACAGGACCACTAACATCAGATAATTTATCAAATGAAATTTTAAAAATAACAGGGCAAGATAAATTGTTTTTTTATGATGCAGCAGCACCAATTATTGAAAAAGATTCAATAGATATGAATATTGCATTTTGGGGTGAACGCTATGAACAAGAAAGGGAAAAAGAAGAAGATATAGAGAAATGGACAGAAAGAATAAAAACTCAAAATGAAGCAAGCTATTTAAACTTACCAATGAATAAAGAAGAATATGAAAAATTTTGGAATGATTTAGTAAATGCAGAAGTTGTAACATTACATGATTTTGAGAAAAAAGAAATATTTGAAGGATGTATGCCTATAGAAATAATGGCAAAAAGAGGAATAGACACTTTAAGATATGGACCATTAAAACCAGTTGGCTTTACAGATCCAAGAACAGGGTACAGACCTTATGCAATTGTACAACTAAGACAAGATAATACAGAAGGTAATTTGTTTAATATGGTTGGATTCCAAACAAATTTAAAATTTGGAGAACAACAAAAGGTATTTAGTATGATTCCAGGATTAGAAAATGCAAATTTTGTGAAATATGGAGTGATGCACAGAAATACCTATATAAATTCTACCAAACTATTAGAACCAACTTATAAACTAAAAGTTAATAGAAATATATATTTTGCAGGACAAATTACAGGAGTGGAAGGATATGTTGAATCAATATCATCAGGACTAGTAGCAGCACTAAATGCAATAGAACAATATAATAAAACAGAAAGAAAAGTAATATTTTCAGAGCTTACAATGATAGGAGCGTTAAGCAAATATATATCAACAACAAATGACAATTTTCAACCAATGAATGCAAACTTTGGAATTTTGCCAGAACTTCCTGAAAAAATAAAAGATAAAAAATTAAAATATTCGAAATTAGCAGATAGAGCTATTATTGATTTAAAAAATAGCATAAAAATAAAAGATATCTAGATTATCTAGATATCTTTTATTTTTATTATCTTTGATTATCATTATCTCTTTGAGCTGCCTTATTTTGTTCTTTAGCATTACGTAGTAAATTTTTTTCAAATTGTTCTTCATAAGCTTTAATTACATCATATTTCATAGAATCTCTAAATGATGTTTTTGAAGAAGTAGTAGATGGATTGCTATTTTCCTCTTCTGGTTCTTCTTCCATAGATTCTCTTTCAGCTCTTCTTCTATTTACCCAATTTTTGAAACGTTTTATAAATTGATACCATTTTGGTTGAGTAGCTGGTAAGTTACCACCTTGTTCTTGTTCTTCTTCATCTCCATTGATTCGAGCTGAACTTTGCGATCTACGAGAAGTATTTGCTGGCTGGTTAATAGTTCCAAGAGTGTTTTCAGAATCTCTAATTGGAAAATCCTTAACTGTTAAGTTTTTGTTTGCTAATCTAGAGTCGAGTGGTGAAAGATAACCAATATTATATAAAGCTGTTTCATAATTTGCATTTTGTTTATCAATACCTGCAATGTATTTATTATTTGCTTTTATATTTTTTTCAAGATCTTCATAAGATGTAATTTTATCTATAACTTCTCTACTTATTGAACCTTTAAAATATTTTGCTATTTCACTTCTGCTTTGCTCTACAGATGTATTAGCTGTAACTAAATCAACTTGAGCTTGACTAATCTCTGCAGGAGTTTTAGATGGGTCTGATATAATAGCATTTAATTTTTTTACATCATTTAAATGTTTTTCAAGATCTTTTAGCATATACATAACATTAGGATCTTGTTTTGCAGCTTCTGTAATCTTACTTAAAGTTGCATTTTCATTTAATCTAGCTTCTTTTTCTTTTTGATTTCTAAGTAATGCTCTAGAAAATTTAGTTCCAACCACTTTTTCTAAATGAGCTTTTAATTCTGGGTCTTTTGAAATATCTTCAAAATGTTGGTCAATTGTTGACAGATTTTTTTCAATAATTGATTTTAATCTTAACAATGATTGCTTAGCCTTTAAAAAATCATCTTTTACCCTTTTTATATCTGTTTCACATTGTTTGATTTCTGCATTATTTTTGTCTTCTTTTGCACGTTCTAATCTAATATTTAAGTCTTGAAAATCTCTACTTAATTTTTTTACTTCTGCTTTCTTTTGCTCAAATGCAACATTAAGTTTGCTTGACTTATCAGTAACATTTCTAGCAATGCCATACTCTTTGTCCATTTTTTCTAAATCCATAAAATTTTCCATAATATTTAAATATTATGGAGACACCCCCTTTTTCTATAATACTTCATCACATTCTGCAATTAAATTGTCTATTTCACGTAAAATATCATCAAGTTCAATTTTTAAGTCTACTAATTCTTCAGCAGACAAGTTTTTTAATTCGTCTTTATTTATTGATAAAACTTCTTCTTCCATCGTATTTTTATCTAAATTAAATATTAAATAATATTAAATTAATATTAAATTTAGATTTCCTCCCTTCGTAAAATAATTATATATTTTACAATAATTAGCAAAAAAAGTCAACAGATAATGCCCATATTGTGCAAAAAAACATATTTTATAAAAAAAGAATAGTTCTTTTTGAAAATTATTTTTTTACTTTTTTAAAAAAGTTGGTTTTAAGACTTGCACATAAATTAAAACTAATAAAAAACATGTAAAACTGTTGACTTTTAAACTGTAAAATGTTAAAATATTAACCGTTAGTGTAAAATACGCGAAGAGTGTATTTCCCTAACGGTTTATTTGTCACAAAAAAGTAACATATATTACTTTTTCGTAGAATATTTTATTTTTAATTATAGAAAAGAGGTGAAATTTAAGTGCCAACAATTAATCAATTAGTAAGAAAAGGTAGAAAAAGTTCTACAACAAAATCAACAGCACCAGCATTACAACATGGTTATAATTCTATGAATAAAAGAATGACTAACAAAAGAGCACCACAAAAAAGAGGTGTATGTACTGTTGTAAAAACTGTAACACCTAAGAAACCAAACTCAGCTTTAAGAAAAGTTGCCAGAGTTAGACTATCTAATGGATATGAAGTTACTTCATATATTCCAGGTATAGGACACAACCTACAAGAACACAGTGTTGTTTTAATTAGAGGAGGAAGAGTAAAAGACCTTCCAGGTGTTAGATACCACATTATCAGAGGAACATTAGATACAGCAGGTGTTAAAGACAGAATGCAAGCTCGTTCTAAGTATGGAGCTAAGCGTCCAAAGAAGTAGAAATTTGAGATGGTGCATATAATCTATTACTAATTTAAGGTACTTAAATTTATAATACATTATATAGCACTATACGGAAAAGCATAGAGCTTTTCAGAGTACCTATCATACGGTTTAGTATGAAATTCTAAAAGGAGGGAAGAATAGTGCCAAGAAAAGGATTTATAGCAAAAAGAGAAGTTTTACCAGATCCAATATATAATAGCAAGGTTGTTACAAAATTAGTTAACAATGTTATGCTAGATGGTAAAAAAACAGTTGCTCAAAGTATAGTTTATGATGCATTTGACATCATTAAAGAAAAAGAGCAAAAAGATCCACTAGAAGTTTTCCAAGCAGCACTTGAAAATGTAATGCCAGTTCTAGAAGTTAAAGCTAGAAGAATTGGTGGTGCTACATACCAAGTACCAATCGAAATTAGACCAGAAAGAAGACAAACTTTAGGCTTAAGATGGTTAGTTATATATGCTAGAAAAAGACATGAAAAAACTATGGCTGAAAAACTTGCAGGTGAAATTATGGATGCTGTAGCTGGAAACGGTGGAGCATTTAAGAAAAAAGAAGATATGCATAAAATGGCTGAAGCTAATAGAGCTTTCGCTCATTACAAATTTTAAAAAACAAATGAAAAGCGGCATCTTGCGTTGTCAAGCATCGCTAAAAAACTTTTCGATATACATCAGTATAATCTCAAATTTTTTAGCTCGCTTTCCTAGCAATATACCACTTTTGCTTTGTTTTTGATTTTGAAATTAGAATTATAAAAAATACACAATTAAACTAAATAAGAGGAGGAAAAATAAGTGGCTGGAAGAGAATTTCCTTTAGAGAAAACAAGAAATATAGGAATCATGGCTCACATTGATGCTGGAAAAACAACTACAACAGAAAGAATACTTTTCTATACAGGTAAAACACATAAAATTGGTGAAGTTCATGAAGGCGCAGCAACTATGGACTGGATGGTCCAAGAACAAGAAAGAGGTATTACAATTACTTCTGCAGCTACAACTTGTCAATGGTTAGGACATCGTATCAATATTATTGATACTCCTGGGCATGTTGATTTTACAGTTGAAGTTCAAAGATCTTTAAAAGTTCTTGATGGTGCTGTAACAGTATTAGCAGCTAAAGGTGGTGTACAACCACAAACAGAAACAGTTTGGAGACAAGCTGATAAATACCAAGTTCCAAGAATGGTATATGTAAATAAAATGGATACTACAGGTGCTGATTTTATGCTTTGTGTAGAACAATTACACAATCGCTTAAAAGCAAATGCAGTTCCAATTCAATTACCAGTTGGAGCAGAAGAAAACTTCAAAGGTATTGTTGATTTAATTAAAATGAAAGCATTTATTCACAAAGATGATTTAGGAAAAGAAATCGAAGTATGTGATATACCTGCTGAATTACAAGCACAAGCTGAAGAATTTAGAGCAAAATTAGTTGAAGCAGCAGCTGAGCAAGATGATGAATTAATGATGAAATATTTAGAAGGTGAAGAACTAACTGAAGAAGAAATCATTAAAGGTATCAGAAAAGGTACAATTGCTAACAAACTTATTCCTGTATGCTGTGGTTCTTCTTACAAGAACAAAGGTGTACAAGAATTATTAAATGCAGTTGTTAACTTTATGCCATCACCACTTGATATTGCAGATATTAAGGGTGTTGATATGGATGGAAACGAAGCAGAAAGAAAAACATCTGATAGTGAACCATTTGCTGCATTAGCATTTAAAATTGCAACAGATCCATTTGTTGGAAAACTTTGCTTCTTCAGAGTATATTCTGGTACATTAGAAGCTGGTTCAACAATATTAAATGCAAATAAAGATAAAAAAGATAGAATGGGAAGAATTCTATTAATGCACTCAAATCACAGACAAGATATTGATAAAGTATATGCTGGTGATATTGCAGCTGCAGTTGGTTTAAAAGAAGTTGGAACAGGTGATACATTATGTGATCCTGCACATCCAATTATATTAGAATCAATGGAATTCCCAGAGCCTGTTATTGATATAGCTATTGAGCCAAAAGATAAAGCAAATAGCGAAAAAATGGGTATAGCTTTAGCAAAACTTGCTGAAGAAGATCCAACATTCAAAACATGGACAGACCAAGAATCTGGTCAAACAATCATCGCTGGTATGGGTGAATTACACTTAGACATTATCGTTGATCGTTTAAAAAGAGAATTTAAAGTTGAATGTAGTGTAGGTAAACCACAAGTTTCTTACAAAGAAACAATTAGAAATAAAGTTAAAGTACAAGGTAAATTCATTCGTCAATCTGGTGGTAGAGGTCAATACGGTGACGTATGGCTAGAAATGGAACCATTAGAGGCAGGAAAAGGAATTGAATTTGAGAGCAAAATCGTTGGTGGTGTTGTTCCAAAAGAATACATCAAACCAATTGAAGAAGGTGTTAGAGAAGCTGCTCAAAACGGTATTTTAGCAGGATACCCTGTAATTGATTTCAAAGCTACATTAGTAGATGGTTCTTACCATGAAGTTGACTCTTCAGAAATGGCATTCAAAATTGCTGGTTCTATGGCATTCAAAGAAGGATGTAAACAAGCTAAATCAGTTATATTAGAGCCAATCATGAAGGTTGAAGTAACAGTTCCAGAAGAATATATGGGAGATGTTATTGGAGACATTAACTCTAGACGTGGTAGACTAGAAGGAATGGAAGCTATTCAAGGAAACCAAGTTATTAGAAGCTTTATTCCATTATCAGAAATGTTTGGATATGCAACAGACTTACGTTCAAAAACACAAGGTAGAGGTACTTACTCAATGGAACCAAGCCATTATGAAGAAGTTCCAAAATCTGTATTTGATAACATAGTTGCATCAAGAGCAAAAAAACAAAACTAAGCCTTTAAAATGCTTAGACAAAATAATAAAAAGTACTTGATTTTAACCGCAAAATAGTATAAAATACAAATACTTGAAAAAGATTTTAATATTAAAAAATTAAAAATAAATATAGGAGATTAAAAAATCCCTAACAAAATTAAGGAGGAAAATTAAATGGCA
>ULMP01028987.1_pt1 | contig 10013 bp, 6 predicted proteins | sample 1951681 | NCBI WGS metagenome assembly ULMP01 (sample SAMEA4835553, study PRJEB28245) | human gut metagenome | biome: gut microbiome; material: fecal sample | place: Denmark | collected 2008 | reverse complement strand
ATACATTTCATATCCTGACCGCCGATGTCCAGAATACAATCAACATCCGGGTCAAAGAAAGAAGCAGCGTAATAATGGGAAACGGTTTCAACTTCACCTTCATCTAACATCAAAGCGGATTTAATCAGTGCTTCGCCGTATCCGGTTGAACAGGAACGCACAATTGTGGCACTTTCCGGGAGCAGTTCATAAATTTCCTTAATTGCTTTAATTGTCGTCTTCAGTGGGCTTCCGTTATTATTATCATAGAATGAGTACAGAAGGGAACCGTCTTCGCCGACAAGAGCTACTTTAGTTGTTGTTGAACCGGCATCTACGCCAAGAAATACATTTCCTTCGTAAGTGGAGATATCTCCCTTCTTTACGCTGTGTACGTTATGTTTTTCGATAAATTCATTGTAATCAGTTTCATCTTTGAAAAGAGGCTCCATACGAGTCACTTCAAATTCAATTTTAATTTCGCCGGAAAGCTTCTTTAACAAAGCACCGATTGTTGTGGCGCCTTTTCCCTCCGAGTTCATGGCTGCTCCGCTTGCAGCAAAAAGATGGGAATTTTCCGGTGCAATAATGGCATCCCCGGTTAAATTAAGAGTGCGGATGAATGCCTGTTTTAATTCTGTTAAAAAGTGCAGCGGACCGCCGAGAAAAGCAACGTTACCGCGAATCGGTTTTCCGCAGGCAAGACCACTGATTGTCTGGTTTACGACAGCCTGGAAAATGGAAGCGGCAAGGTCCGGTTTCGATGCGCCCTCATTTATTAAAGGCTGAATATCAGTCTTTGCAAATACACCGCATCGTGCGGCAATCGGATATAAAGCCTGGTAATCTTTTGCATAGGTATTTAATCCGGCAGCGTCTGTTTTTAATAAGGTAGCCATTTGATCGATAAAAGAACCGGTACCACCGGCGCAGATACCGTTCATTCGCTGCTCAATACCATCGGTAAAGTAAATAATTTTTGCATCCTCACCACCAAGTTCGATGGCGACATCGGTCTGAGGAGCATAACTTTTTAAGGAAGTAGCAACGCTCACAACTTCCTGCACAAATGGAATATCAAGGTGCTTTGAAATGGAAAGACCACCGGAACCGGTAATCATCGGTGCGATGTCACAGTCACCAAGTTCGTTGTAAGCACGTTCCATAATTGCACGTAAGGTTTCCTGGATATTTGCGTAGTGACGCTCATAGGCAGAAAACAGTATGTTATTGTTATCATCCAGCACAGCAATTTTTACTGTGGTTGAACCAATATCGATACCTACTCGTTTCATAAGTACCTCCTAAAGTTTCCTATTAAAATCATTTTTTGTTATCTAATTATCGAAACCTTATTATACGACAAAAAGAATGGTTTTGCAACAAAATTAGAAAGAACAAATGGCATTCTTTTGAATAGGATAATAAAAAAAGGCAGGAATCTGAAAATGAATCAACGCTTTTGTAATGGAATGATACATGTCATTCGCTCCGGCGATAATCTTTATCAGCTGAGCAGACGCTACCGTGTTCCGCTCGCACTTATTCTGCGGGCAAACCCTTATGTGGATGTGTATAATTTAAGACCGGGACAGGAAATCTGTATTCCGATGCCCTGTGGAAGCGGACCGATAGCAGGACGGGGAATGCAGCAGGAAAACGTGGAGACAACCGAACAGGAGACAGACGATGAGGAATACGAAGAGGAACAAACGGCACAGTCAGAGGAAGAAAAAGAGGTGTCTTGTGTCTATCGTGCAGATGGAACAAAAAGCCTTGGAGCGATATTGAATGAGTGTGGTATGACGATGGCAGAGTTTTTTGAAAAGAATAATCCGGAGCAGATTATTATCGCGGCAGATGTCCTTTTTGAAGTGCCAAAGAAGGTTTGACAAAGGTTATTAGAACCTTTATAATGAAAACGAATTGGTCAGACTCGGCGATGCCTTGTTTTCGGGGGAATCGCCGTTGTCTTTGAAAGGAAGGTGAACAAGCATGATTTCCATTTACAAAACCATAGAAGACGATATGGTGGTGCTTGATAAAATAGAAGAGGGTTGTTGGATATCAGCCATTCACCCAAATGAGGAAGAATTGACTTTTTTGGAGGAAGAAACCGGGATTGATTTGGATGATTTACGGGCACCTTTAGATGATGAGGAGCGTTCCCGTATCGAGTTGGAAGATGGATACAATATGATTTTGGTGGACATTCCTTCGCTTGATGAGAAAGACCGGTATGTCACGATTCCTCTTGGTATTTACATGACAAAGGAGCATATCATTACGATTTGTCTGGAAGAATCACCGGTTTTGAAAGCATTTGTAAACCGTAGAGTACGCGAGTTTTACACATTCAAAAAGACTCGCTTTGTATTCCAGATTTTGTATCGCAATGCTGCTTCCTACCTGCGTTATCTGCGTATTATTGACAGAAAAAGTGACCAGATTGAGGAAAAACTGCATATTTCCCAGAAAAACAGTGAGTTGATTGAACTTTTAGAGCTGGAAAAAAGTCTGGTTTATTTTACCACTTCCCTGCGCTCAAATGAGGTCGTTTTAGAGAAACTTCTGCGGACGGAGCGCGTTAAAAAATATCCGGAAGATGAGGACTTATTGGAAGATGTCATTATCGAGAATAAACAGGCGATTGAAATGGCAAATATATACAGTGGAATTTTAAGTGGAATGATGGATGCGTTTGCGTCTGTTATATCCAATAACTTAAATATTGTTATGAAGTTCTTGGCAACGGTTACGATTGTTTTATCAATCCCGACGATGATTGCCAGTTTCTTTGGAATGAACTTTGATAATATTCCACTTGGACATTCGCCGTTTGGATTTTTTACCATTATTGTTTTAACGCTTATTATTTCCGGCGTTGTGGCGTTGTTGTTCCGCAAAAAAGATTTGTTTTAATAGGGAAAAGACAATTGTTGAATGGAGGTTAAAAAAGAACTATGAGTTTATTAGACCGATTGGAGAGAACACGGTTTGGAAAATTTGGCATTCCGAATCTGATGCGGTATGTCATTGGAGTTAATATTGTCGGAATTCTGATTAGTCTTGTGAATCCGACGTTTTATTATTCGTATCTGAGTTTGGATATTGCAAGTATTCTGCATGGACAGGTTTGGCGTATTTTTACCTTTGTGTTAAGCCCATCCGGACAGTTTGGCGGTACCGGCATGGTTAGTTTATTGTGGTTTGCAATCTGGATTTTTGTGTATTATTCGATTGGAACAAATCTGGAGCGCATGTGGGGAACTTTCCGCTTTAATTTGTTTTATTTTGGGGGACTTTTACTGGTTGTAATCATGACTTTTATTTTTTATCTGTTTTTACAGCTTGGGTTAGTGCCAAATGCTGCAACTGCTTATATGGATTATATGCTTTCCGCCAATATTATGGATGATTTGAACCAGACGATGTTTTTAGCGTTTGCCTTTGCTTTCCCGGATGCACAGTTCCTTGTGTATTTTATTATTCCGGTTAAGGCAAAGTGGCTGAGTATTGTATATCTTTTGATGGATGGCTATATGTTTGTCCGCTATCTGATGAGTGGATATTATTATTCGGCAGCGGTGATTTTGGTTCTTTTATTAAACTTTTTTATCTTCTATTTTATGGGACGTGGTTCTCTTACGCCAAAGCAGGCGTACCATCAGAAGAAGAGAAAGATGGAATATAAGAAAAAAACAGCACCCACACAGGGAAGTGTACCAAGGCATCATTGTGTGATTTGTGGCAGAACGGATGTGGACTCTCCGCAGTTAGAGTTCCGTTACTGCTCCAAATGTGAGGGAAACTATGAGTATTGTTCAGAGCATTTATTTACCCATGAGCATGTGCATCATTAAAAGGAGGAAGGAGTCGGAAAATGGGATTGTTTGGTATTGCGACAAATAGTGTACAAATGTTAGTGTTAGTAGCGGTTTTAACCGTGGCAGTTTTTGCTGTTTTGTATTTTGAAAAATTCCGCTATGAAGTAGAAGGAATTCGGATTTACCGCAAAGACAGCAAAAAGTCATGGACTAATCTACTGCTTGTATTAGCGGCAGCGCTGCTTGTAAAACTGATTTTTGCGGCAGCGTATGAAGGACATGGAACGGATATGACCTGCTTTAGTGCGTGGTCGGATATGATTTTTAAAGATGGATTCTGGAATTTCTATCATTCGGATTCTTTTACGGATTATCCGCCCGGATATATGGCAATGCTGTGGGGCATTGGGGCTCTGCGCAGCATCTTTAATCTGGATGTTGCAACGGGAGCCGGAAGATGTGTTATTAAACTGATTCCGATTTTGTTTGATCTTGGTGCAGGGGCACTGCTTTATAAGATAGCAAAGAGAAAATTTTCTGAAGGTTCTTCTCTTATTTTGTCAGCGACATACGTGCTCAGTCCGGTCGTTGTTCTGGATTCTTCGGCATGGGGACAGGTGGATGGTGTATTTACCTTTTTCCTGTTGCTTGTCTGCTATCTGTGCATGGAAGAAAAGCGTATTTTTGCGTATTTTGCTTTTGTTGCCGGAGTTCTTATCAAACCGCAGATGATTATGTTTGCTCCGCTTTTGATTTGGACAATTATTGAACAGGTTTTCTTAAAAGATTTTTCAAAAGAAAAAATGTTTCGGGATTTAGTAGGCGGCGTTTTATCTCTTGTGGCAATGGTTGTATTTACCCTTCCGTTTGGTGTGGACAAAGTGTTCAGCCAGTATGTGAATACGTTGGGCTCGTATCCGTATGCGACGATTAATGCATACAATTTCTGGGCGTTGTTAGGACAGAACTGGCAGCCGCAGGCAAATTCATTTTTAGGTGTGTCAGCAAGCTCGTGGGGAACACTCGCAATTTTAGTATCCGTTGCACTGAGTGCCGTGATTTTCTTCCGCTTAAAAGATGATAATTCCCGCTATTTTACAAGCATGGCGGTACTTCTTGCCAATATGTTTTTATTCTCAGTGCGTATGCATGAGAGATATTTATTCCCGGCACTTGTACTTATGTTGGCTGCCTTTTTGGTGAAGCCGACCAAACAGTTATTCTTTACTTATGTGGGATTTTCGGCGATTCACTTTTTGAATGTAGGTCATGTTTTGTGGGCGTATGTCGAGGAAAACGAAAATACGGCACCAAACGGACCGTTAATTGGAATTACGGCAGTCCTTACAATTTTAATGTTTGCTTATTTGATTTATGCTTCTTTTTCTGTTTCGGTTATGGAGGATTTAAAAGAGGTATCCGGAGGAAAGAAGAAAAGGAACACCCTTCCATATCTTGTGAAAAATCCGAAGGTGAAAGAGAAAGAACCGGAAGAAGTCTATAAACAACATATTCATGCGACAAGAAGAATGCCTAAATTTACAAAGTGGGATTATATTGTATTGTTTGGAATTCTTGTATTATACAGTGTATTCGCTTTTCGTGATTTGGGTGATACCAAAGCTCCGGAGACTTACTGGCAGCCGGAAAATGGTAATTCCGAGATTGTGTTAGATCTTGGTAAAGCAAAAGATATCGGAATGATTTATACGTTCCTTGGAGCGAAGGAAGACCGTATGATGACACTTGAAATGTCAGAGGATGGGAAAAACTATGATATGGTCGGCACGGTCAGAGCAACAAGTGTGTTCTGCTGGGATGCATTAAAGACTTGGGACAAAGAATCTCAGGAAGAGGGCGCGGATGATTATAATCTGGCAAAAGATTATCGTTATATCCGCCTAAGTGTTGATGAAGAACAGCTTTCTGATACCTTTATGCTGAATGAATTAGTGATTCTTGACAAAGACGGAAACTGGATGAAACCGGTCAATGCTTCTGAATATAAAAATCTGTTTGATGAGCAGGATTGTTTTGAGCCGCAGAGTGATTTGCCGGAGACTGTCTGGAAAGCTGAAAAAGCTAGAGAAACCGTGACTTTAGATTTGGGTGCAGATAGTTACTTTAGTATGCTGCGAGGGTACTCTACGGAGAAAGCAAACCAGCGGTTTGAAGTGGAAGTGGCAAAATCGGCAAATGACGGTGAGGAGCCACAGTATCAGAAAGTGGGAACGGTAGTCAGTGGTGAGGCTGATGGCTTTAGCAGACTTTCAGAGGAAAATCAGCAAAATGCCGATACTTATTCTTTTGCCAATGATTCGTACCGCTATATCCGTTTGACAACACTTTCGGATAATACAAGTTTGAATGAACTGGTACTGACGGATACGAATGGAAATACGGTGAAAATCCGTGACCATATTGGCGGAGATTCCTTGTTTGATGAACAGGATGGATACCGAAAGGCAATTACCTTTAGGAGCGGCACTTATTTTGATGAAATTTATCATGCGAGAACGGCTTATGAAATTGCGCATGGAATGAGCAATTATGAGTGGACACATCCGCCTCTTGGTAAAGTATTTATCAGTCTTGGTGTGCGCATGTTTGGCATGAATCCGTTTGGCTGGCGAATTATCGGTGTGCTGTTTGGAATCGGGATGATTCCGTTTATGTACTTCTTTGGCAGGCGTTTGTTCAAAAACCGCACGTGGGCGGCCGGTGCATTGACATTTTTGTTTACATTTGATTTTATGCATTTTACGCAGACAAGAATTGCTACCATTGATGTGTACGGAACATTCTTTATTATAGCAATGTTCTACTTTATGTATCAGTACAGCCAGACAAGTTTTTATGATACAAAATTGTGGAAGACCTTTATCCCGCTTGGCTTAAGTGCGGTGATGATGGGACTTGGCTGTGCATCGAAATGGACGGCAGTATATGCGTCTGCCGGTCTTGCTGTGTTCTTCTTTGCTATTATGGGCTGGCGTATTTTTGAGTACCATCTGGCGAAGAAAAATCCGACGGGCGAAACAGAAGGAATTGCGCATAAACATATCATTGAAGTATTTAAGAAGAAACTTCTTTTAACCCTTGGTTTCTGTGTGATTTTCTTTGTGTTTGTAGCAGGAACGATTTATGTTGCTTCCTATGTTCCGTTTGAGGACAGCGCAAAAGATAACACCGAGCGCTTCTACGAAGTGACAGATGAGAATTATGAAGGATTTAAATGGGAAAATACATTTGTTTCCGGTCTTGTGGATACACTTCGCGACCACAGTGGAAATCCTGTGGCTGAGACGGTCGGAAAAATGTTGAATAATCAGCATGCTATGTATGAATACCACAGCAAACTGGAGGCTACCCATCCATGGCAGTCAAGCTGGTATGAGTGGCCGACGATGATACGACCGATGTATTATTACTGCCAGACTTTGCGGGATGGTATGAAAGAGGGTATCAGTGCCTTTGGTAACCCGCTTGTATGGTGGGCAGGAATCCCGGCATTGATATTGATTCTTCTGCCATTTGGAAGAAGGCGTTCGAACAGACTTGGAAGCAAAACGTCGCAATGGCTTCAGAGTATCGGCTGTGAATTCTTTGTGTTCCTTGCTTTGTGGAGTGTGTTTGTGAAACAGTCTTCAAGTAATGGAGGCGGTGATTCATGGAAGTTATATGGACCGTTCCTTATTGTGCTTGGCGTGGCGTCGGCTTTGTATATTGCTTACCAGCTTGTGACAAGGGGAGACAAAAAAGCCTTGTTTATGGTATTTGCCTATGCGGTTCAATTATTACCGTGGATTTTAGTGCCGCGCTGTACATTTGCCTATCACTATTTCCCAAGTGTGCCATTTGTCGCAATGATGATTGTGTACTGCATGGTGAAACTTGTGGATTCGGATAAAAAATGGTTCAAATGGTGTATGGTTTATCTGGCAGTTGCCTTTTTCCTGTTCTTAGTTTTTTATCCGGTACTTTCCGGACAGCCGATCTATGAGCAGATGGCAAGAGATGGACTGCGCTGGCTGGAAGGCTGGCAGCTTGTCAGCTAAACAAACGATAGAAAGAAGGATAAAAACGTGAGAAAACTGATTCAAGAGATTCATAACGGGAAAAATATAAAGGAAAATTTAAAACATTATGCGGATATTGCCGTAAAAACATATGTGGATTATGGAACGCTTGAAATGACTTTTTCTGCGTATTCGCTTTTGGAAGATGAAATACAGGTGTTAGATGCGGATGAGAAGGAGAAAATGCTCTCGCAGGTAAAACAGGCGATTGGCTGTTTGGCGGATGAGTCCTGCGATTTCGCGGTACTTGGTGAAAAAATGAATCATCTGCGGGATGAAATTACGGATAAAATGGATGTTTTAACTGCGTACACGGACCGCATGATTTGTTATGAATATGTGTTAAACCGCATGGAATTAAAATATCTTTCCAAGAAAGAATTGTCAGAGAAACTGGCAGCTTTTGAGGAAGAAGAGTACATGAAAATGTTAGAAGGGTATTTGTTTGGCAGTAAAGATCAAAAGGTGGCACTTGATAAAATTCGTTTGATTATGGGACAGATTCCGGTTCATATGACAAAGAATAAATTGTTTGAGCGGATTGGTGAAGCACTTACGTTATATCAGGATGGCGATAAATCGGCACTGGATGGCTTTTTGTATATGGTGCGTACGAGTGCGATGCTGTATGAGCCAAAGCAGGAAGAAAATCAGTTTCCGGAGATTTTAGAGGCCCTGCAAACGTTTGAACAGACCGATTTTGAGTCATTAGAGGGCGAGAAATACAATCAATTGGTATCACTTTTGGAAAAGACAGCCAAAGAAATTCATGAAATTACGGACTTTTATTATGAAGTGCAAAATGTTGTGAATGGTGTGTATGCTATGGCACTGATTCTTCCTTACCGTGAGAAAATGAGTCGGATTGAAAAAGCGGGAAGAAACGTTTGGCAGGCATTGGCACAAGGAGAGTTAAAAGAAGAACTGTTAGTGCCGTTAGAGGGCAGCATCGAGGAGTGTGTTGAAAAATCCAGTCATTTGGAATCGATTTTATATGAAATCCGCAGTTCTTATAAGAAAGAATTGATGGAAACCGGTCTTGCCGGACAATTCCACGATTTTGTATTAGTGGCAAATCTTTTGTCAGACAGTTTGTTTATTGACTTGTCGGTATCCGGTGAGGAAGAGGAAAAAGCAGACCTTTCCTACGTGAGAAAATGCACAGATGAATTAGTAAATGAACTTTCCAAGAAGTTGAGTCAGGTGTCAAAACCGGTAAAAAAAGCGATTATGGGACTTGTCCTTGAAAAACTGCCATTGACATTCCAAAATTCGGATGAGGTACTTGATTATATCCGTGTTAATCTGATGGGATGTCAGGACAAGGCAGAAAAATGTGTGGTACTTACGATGTTAGCAGACTTGATTCGCGAGGAGCAGGAGTGGACATAATATGATTTACTGGTATCAGAATTTATATATGGATGAAACCGTAGAAAAAAATCCGAAACGGTGCAAAAAACGGGTGGAAAAGCGGCGCCCATGGAAAAAGAGTTACGTCGTGCTTACCTTGGCGCAGAATGATAAGAATTTGTTTGAGATTATGCAGACGCGCCAGTTGTTTTTCCACCGCTACCGTCATGTGGATATGTATGTAGTGGCACTGACTTCGGATTATGATGCCGCTGTCGAAATCCTGCAGCAGATTTTAGAAAAAGGATATCGTGAGAATCCGGAATATAACCCAAGGAACGTATTTGCCAAGAAGGAGTTTTATCCGGGTAGAAAGTAACAGAGAAAAGAGGTGTGCCTATGTGGATTTTTTTATTAATACTCAAATGGATTTTCATTATACTTGGCATACTTTTAGGACTTGTTTTACTATTTACGGCTCTTGTTTTATGTGTGCCGGTGCGCTACCGGGCAGCAGGGGATAACCATGAAAAAATCCAGTATTCATTTAAGGTGAGCTGGCTTTTGTCTATTATTGCCGTGAAAAAGAAAAAAGATTCGGAGCAGATTGTTTTCTCTGTGTTTGGTATTCCGATAAAGAGAATGGGAAATGAAAAACCGGTAAAAAAAACCGTGGTGAAATCAGAGAAAGAAAAAGAGCCGGAACCGTTACAGGATAACAAAGAAGAAACAGGCGAGCCGGTTTTGGCAGCGCAGGAAGAAAAAAAGAAACAAA
>ULMP01019098.1_pt1 | contig 10157 bp, 8 predicted proteins | sample 1951681 | NCBI WGS metagenome assembly ULMP01 (sample SAMEA4835553, study PRJEB28245) | human gut metagenome | biome: gut microbiome; material: fecal sample | place: Denmark | collected 2008 | reverse complement strand
GTATCCGGAAGGATGCCGCCTCGTTTTGTGTTGTTCAGTATTTGTAAGAAGCTGCCAGAAATCTGTAAGAAGCTCCCGGTGGCAGCATCTGTAGATATAGAAAATTTGAAAATAGGAATTGACATTTAAAAATACAGGTTCTATACTTATTAAGAATATAAAAAGACGATGAGGAAGAGAGTAGTTTTCCATGGAAAGTCAAAGAGAGCCGGGGCAGGTGGAAACCGGCATGAGTAAATGGAAAATGAAAATCACTTCCAAGTTGCAGTTCGAACAGGCAAAGCTGCGTTAGTAGAAACTGACGGATTTCCCCCGTTATGGGAACGTATATGCGAAGCAGAAAGCTTCAAGTATGTTGTAACAAGGTGGTTAGAAACGTCAGGCGCGCGTCCTTATTACAGGACGGCGCCTTTTTCTTTACAGGAAATTGTTTTCCTGTAAAGTAAAAAACGCTCTGCGAGGATGCACACTGCGGCGTATAAGGTAGATGTCGCAAGCGACCGCCGCAGGCACGAGAATGTGCCAAGGCACATTCCTTTTTACGCAGGTAGCGAGGAACTGAAATTTTAAGGAGGACTAACATGTACGAAAAAGTTTCCCCAAATCTAAATTTTGTGGACAGAGAAAAGCAGACTGTAAAATTCTGGAAAGACAATGATATTTTTAAGAAAAGTATGGAGAACCGGAAAGAAGGCGAGACCTATACTTTCTATGATGGACCGCCAACTGCAAATGGTAAGCCACATATCGGTCACGTATTAACCCGTGTTATCAAAGACATGATTCCAAGATACCAGACTATGAAGGGCAAATATGTCCCACGTAAAGCCGGATGGGATACCCATGGACTTCCGGTAGAGCTGGAAGTAGAAAAGCTTTTAGGCTTAAACGGAAAAGAGCAGATTGAAGAATATGGTATGGAGCCATTTATCAAGAAATGTAAAGAATCCGTATGGAAATACAAAGGAATGTGGGAAGATTTTTCAGGAACCGTTGGATTCTGGGCTGATATGGAAAACCCATATGTAACCTATGATGATAATTTCATTGAATCTGAGTGGTGGGCTCTTAAGAAAATCTGGGATAAGAAGCTGTTATACAAAGGTTTCAAGATTGTTCCTTACTGCCCGAGATGTGGAACTCCGCTTTCTTCCCAGGAAGTAGCACAGGGATATAAGACGGTAAAAGAACGTTCCGCAATCGTAAGATTCAAAGTAATCGGAGAAGATGCATATTTCCTGGCATGGACCACAACTCCATGGACACTTCCATCTAACGTTGCACTTTGTGTAAACCCGGACGAGACTTACTGTAAAGTAAAAGCTGCTGACGGATATACTTATTATATGGCAGAAGCACTGTTAGATAAGGTACTTGGTAAATTTGCGGATGAAGAAAATGGCGTAAAAGCATATGAAGTATTGGATACTTTTCCAGGAAAGTCCTTAGAGTACAAGGAATATGAGCCATTATTTGACTGCGCAAAGGAAATCTGTGAGAAACAGCATAAGAAAGGCTACTATGTAACCTGTGATACTTATGTAACCATGACAGATGGTACCGGTATCGTTCACATCGCACCTGCATTTGGTGAAGATGATGCCCAGGTTGGACGTAGATACGAACTTCCATTTGTCCAGCTGGTAGACGGAAAAGGAGAACTTACCAAAGAGACTCCATATGCCGGTGTATTTGTAAAGAAAGCAGACCCGATGGTATTAAAAGACCTGGAAGAAAAAGGACTACTCTTTGATGCACCAAAATTTGAACATGAATATCCACACTGCTGGCGTTGTGATACTCCTCTGATTTACTATGCAAGAGAATCCTGGTTCATTAAGATGACCGCAGTAAAAGAGGATTTGATCCGCAATAACAATACCGTAAACTGGATTCCGGAATCTATCGGAAAAGGACGTTTCGGTGACTGGCTTGAAAATATTCAGGACTGGGGTATTTCCCGTAACCGTTACTGGGGAACTCCGCTTCCTGTATGGGAGTGTTCCTGTGGACATCAGGAGTGTATCGGAAGCCGTGCAGAATTAGCCGAGCGCAGTGGCAATCCGGATGATGCCAAAGTAGAATTACATCGTCCATACATTGATGCAGTAACCTTCAAGTGCCCGGATTGTGGCGGCGAAATGCATCGTGTACCGGAAGTAATTGACTGCTGGTTTGACTCAGGAGCAATGCCATTTGCACAGCATCATTATCCATTTGAAAATGAAGACCTCTTTAAACAGCAGTTCCCTGCACAGTTTATTTCCGAGGCAGTAGACCAGACCCGTGGATGGTTCTATTCCCTGATGGCAGAGTCTACCTTATTATTTAATAAAGCACCATATGAAAATGTTATCGTATTGGGACATGTACAGGATGAAAATGGACAGAAGATGAGTAAGTCCAAAGGAAATGCCGTTGACCCGTTTGATGCATTAGAGACTTACGGAGCAGATGCAATCCGCTGGTATTTCTACATCAATTCTGCACCATGGCTGCCAAACCGTTTCCATGGAAAGGCAGTACAGGAAGGACAGCGTAAATTCCTTGGAACACTTTGGAATACTTATGCATTCTTCGTGTTGTATGCAAATATTGATGAATTTGATGCAACCAAATATACACTGGATTATGAGAAACTTTCCGTTATGGATAAATGGCTTCTCTCCAAACTCAATACACTGATTAAGACTGTAGATAATAATCTGGGTAATTATCGTATTCCGGAAGCTGCAAGAGCACTGGATGAATTTGTAGATGAGATGAGTAACTGGTATGTAAGACGTTGTCGTGAGCGTTTCTGGGCAAAGGGCATGGAGCAGGATAAAATCAATGCATATATGACTCTTTATACTGCACTGGTAACTGTATGCAAGGTAGCAGCGCCGATGATTCCTTTCATGACAGAAGAAATTTACCAGAACCTGGTATGCAGCATCGACAAGCGTGCGCCGGAAAGCATCCATCTTTGCGACTATCCGGTGGCAAACGAGAGCTGGATAGACAGTGAATTAGAGAAAAATATGGACGAAGTATTGAAAATCGTTGTTATGGGCCGTGCCTGCAGAAATACTGCAAACATCAAGAACCGTCAGCCGATTGGAAATATGTTTGTAAAAGCACCATTTGAATTATCCGAATACTTTACAGAGATTATCGAAGATGAGCTGAATGTAAAGAAAGTGACATTTACAGAGGATGTCAGTGCATATACTAGCTATACCTTTAAACCACAGCTTCGTACCGTTGGACCGAAATTCGGTAAATATTTAGGTCAGATTCAGAAAGCACTTGCAGAATTAGACGGCAACAAGGCAATGGCTGAGCTTAAGAGCACAGGTGCACTGAAACTTGACAGTATAAGCGACGAAGTTGTATTATATGAAGAGGATTTACTTATCACCATGACACAGCAGGAAGGTTACATGACAGAAGGTGATAATGAAGTGACCGTAGTTCTTGATACGAACCTTACTCCGGAACTTTTAGAGGAAGGAATGGTAAGAGAATTAATCAGCAAAATCCAGACAATGCGTAAGGAAGCAGGATTTGAAGTAATGGATAAAATTACTGTTTCTTATAAGGCAGATCAGAAAGTAAAAGACATCTTCGCAAAATATGGGGAAGAAATTGCAAAAGAAGTTCTGGCTGAGAGTGTTGTGGCTGATACGGTGAGCGGATATCAGAAAGAATGGAACATTAATGGTGAAACGGTTGTGCTTGGCGTGGAAAAGAAATAAGCAGAATAAAGATAAGGGAGTGGAGCCGACAGGGGCTTGCTCCCTTTTTGCACAAAAAACACCGGAATCGAAACAAAAGGAGAACATTATGAAAAGCAAAATGTTTGAAAAGGAAACCTTCAAAAAAGAGGTAGTTGAGAACGTAAAATACCTCTATCGTAAGACAATGGATGAAGCAAGCGAGCAGGAAATTTTCCAGGCAGTATCCTACGTTGTAAAAGATGTAATCATTGACCAGTGGCTTGCAACCCAGCAGGAATTTGATAAAGCAGATCCAAAGATTGTATACTATATGTCCATGGAGTTCTTAATGGGCCGTGCATTAGGCAATAACCTGATTAACCTAACTGTGTACAATGAAGTGAAAGAAGCTTTAGAGGAAATGGGAATCAACTTAAATGCCATAGAGGATCAGGAGCCGGACCCGGCACTTGGAAATGGTGGACTGGGAAGACTTGCTGCCTGCTTTATGGAATCTTTGGCAACTCTGGGATATCCGGCATATGGTTGTGGAATCCGTTACCATTATGGAATGTTCCGTCAGAAAATAGAGAATGGTTATCAGGTAGAAGAGCCGGATAACTGGTTACAGAATGGATATCCATTTGAATTAAAACGTCCGGAATACAATTTCGAAGTAAAATTTGGTGGATATGTACGTGCAGAGGCACAGCCAGATGGAAGAACCAGATTCGTACAGGAAGGCTATCAGTCCGTAAAAGCAATTCCTTATGATATGCCAATCGTAGGTTATAACAATAATGTAGTAAATACATTGATGATCTGGGATGCAGAGCCAATGGAATGCTTCGAGCTGGATTCCTTTGATAAAGGTGATTATCATCGTGCAATCGAACAGCAAAACCTTGCAAAGAACTTAGTAGAAGTTCTCTATCCGAATGATAACCATATCGCAGGAAAAGAGCTTCGTTTAAAACAGCAGTACTTCTTTGTATCTGCCAGCTTACAGCGTGCGATTGCAAGATTTAAGAAGAATCATCCAGACATTCATATGCTTCCTGAAAAAGCAGTATTCCAGATGAATGATACCCATCCAACCGTAGCAGTTGCAGAGTTAATGCGTATCTTACTGGATGAAGAAGGTTTAGAGTGGGATGATGCATGGAATATTACAACAAAATGTTGTGCATATACCAACCATACCATCATGGCAGAAGCATTAGAGAAATGGCCAATCGAGATTTTCTCAAGACTGCTTCCTAGAATTTACCAGATTGTAGAAGAAATCAACCGTCGTTTTGTACTGGAAATCCAGCAGAAATATCCTGGAGACAACCACAAGGTTGAGAAGATGGCAATTATATATGATGGTCAGGTAAAAATGGCTCATCTGGCAATCTGTGCAGGATATTCTGTAAATGGTGTAGCGGCACTTCATACAGAAATCCTTAAGAAACAGGAATTAAAAGATTTCTACGAGATGTTCCCGGAGAAATTTAATAATAAGACCAATGGTATTACACAGCGTCGTTTCTTAATGCATGGTGATCCATTACTTGCAGACTGGGTAACCAAATATGTTGGAAAAGACTGGGTTACAGACCTTTCCCGCATCAAGAGATTAGAGTTCTATGCAGATGATGAAAAGGTTCAGCAGGAATTCTTAAATATCAAATATCAGAACAAGCTGCGTCTTGCATCTTATATCGAAGAACACAACGGAATTGAAGTAAATCCTCGTTCTATCTTTGATGTACAGGTAAAACGTCTGCATGAGTACAAACGCCAGCTCTTAAATATTCTTCATGTAATGTATCTTTACAATGAATTAAAAGAGCATCCGGATATGGAATTCATTCCAAGAACTTTCATTTTCGGAGCAAAAGCAGCAGCAGACTACCGCAATGCAAAACTTACCATCAAATTAATCAACTCTGTTGCAGATGTCATCAACAATGATAAGTCCATCAACGGAAAGATTAAGGTTGTATTTATCGAAGACTACAAGGTATCCAATGCAGAGATTATTTTTGCAGCAGCAGATGTCAGCGAGCAGATTTCTACCGCAAGTAAGGAAGCTTCCGGAACCGGTAATATGAAGTTCATGCTGAATGGAGCGCTTACTATCGGAACCATGGATGGTGCAAACGTTGAGATGGCAGAAGAAGTCGGCAAAGAAAACATGTTTATCTTCGGTATGAGCTCTGACGAAGTGATTGCTCATGAGCAGAAACGCGATTATGACCCAATGCAGATTTTCAACAATGATCAGGATGTCCGTAAAGTTCTGATGCAGTTAATCAACGGATTCTATTCACCAAATGATCCGGAATTGTTCCGTGACCTTTACAACTCACTGCTGAATACACAGTGCACACAGTACGCAGATACTTACTTTATTCTGGCAGACTTCCGTTCTTATGTGGAAGCACAGAAGAAGATTAATGCTGCATATGCAGATGAAAAAGAATGGGCTAGAAAAGCAATCTTAAATATTGCAGCTTCCGGCAAATTCTCATCTGACCGTACGATTCAGGAATATGTGGATGATATCTGGCACCTGAACAAAATCACTGTTACAGTAGATGACAAAGCAGAATAAAATTAAGAAATAAAAGCATAAGCATAAAAACAGAAAGAGGCAGCAGCCCGGCAGGGCGGCTGTCTTTTTCTGTTCAAGCAAATCAATTCTGCTCTTCCACAAGACTGCTATAGATTATGTTTTCGGGTTATGTCTGCCGGAAAAAATTTACTTGTATTCAATGGGCTTATTTGTTACAATCAACACAAAGCATATATTCTGATTTTCGAATGGCGAAAGCCAGTCTAAATTTCTAGTATCAATTCAATGAATTCTATGCTTTTAAATTCTAATTACAATTAATAAACGCATAGTGCATTGAATAGGCGGAAGTTTAGGAAAATATGAGATATATGCAATCCTGCTTTTTACTGCATTATGGGAAAAGGAGGAAAAATGAGAACTTTAGAAGAACTGAATCTGGTGGATGACTTTTTAGTAAACAGCTTAACCAGTCACAAAATTTATGGGGAACAGTCAGCGAGGTATATTTTGGAATGCATTCTGCATCGACAGATAGGAAAGCTTACGGTAGTGCCGCAGCGTTTCTTTTGCGGAGAGAATACAGAAACTCACGGCATCCGGCTGGATGTATATCTGGATGAAGAGAATGGAGAAATCTTTGATATAGAACCGGACCAGAATGATGGGAAGAACGAGATGGCAGCATTACCAAGAAGAGTCCGGTTTTATCATGCAAAAATTGATGCCGGAAATTTACCATCGGGCGAAACCTATGGAAGTCTTCGGAATGTTGTTGTTATTTTCATTACAACCTATGACCCCTTTGGACTGAATCGTATGGTGTATACAATCAAGAATTGTTGCATCGAGGTGCCGGAGTTAAAGTATGAAGATGGGGCGCAGACCATATTTTTGTATACAAGAGGAAGTGAAGGAAATCCACCGGATGAATTAAAACAGCTACTGCATTACATGGAGCATTCATCCATAGAGAATGCTCCATCTGAAAACTTGAAAAAGTTACATCGGATGGTAACGGCAGTTAAGCGGGATGGAGAGGTAGGTCTTGCATATATGAAGAGCTTTGAGAGAGAAGAAAGAATTCGGAAACAGGGCGAAGAGGAAGGCAGAAAAGAAGGAAAAAAAGAAGGTCTGGAAGAGGGCGAAATAGTAGGAAAAACGAAAGAAGTTATAAAGCTTGGACGCAGATTCGGGAAGTCAGAGAAAGAAATTATTCTATTGCTGCAGGAGGAACTGCAGATAGATAAAGATAAGGCAACGGATTTTCTGGAAAAGTATGATAAGTAAGACGATTAGAAAGAATGTGAGAATTACAGCATGAGCAACAAATTGGCGAAGCATCAGAAACAAAAAGAACGATTAACCGGAAAGCAGAAGAAAGTTCTGTTCTGGAGTTGTTTTGCTGCTTTGAGCATAGCTTTTGTGATGGTATGGTTAAACGTATTCTTGACGTCGAATGCACTTGACAGGCAAATGGAAGAGATGGTACTAGGAGAAGATTATGATAGAGAAGATGTAGTGATAACAGATAAAAGGAGCGAAGATGCTTCGGCAGATAATGCCATATCTCAAAATTATTTCTTCTATTATCATGGTGGCAAAACGAATGAATATAATAAGCGGATGCAGGTGCCGGAAAGTGTATATGCAGAATATAAAGTGGGAGATACCATAACTGCATATACTACAGATCATATAAAATATTCTTATAATAAAGCGGGCATTCTTCCAGATAAAAAATTTAGGAACAATGAATTAATGAAAGTAGCCGGAGTGGTGCTTGGGGCTGCAATAGGTTTCCTGAGTTTGTGGGGCTTATTAAACAGAAAGATAAGTTAAAAACTATGATTTTAGGAGAAATTCAAAATGTTATATATTATGCGGCATGGAAAAACGGAATGGAATGCATTACATAAAATACAGGGAAGAACGGATATCCCATTAAATGAAGAAGGACGCCTGATGGCGGAAAAAACATGCGAAGAGTATAAGGATTTGCACATAGATGTGTGTTATTGTTCTCCGTTGATAAGGGCTGTTGAGACAGCACAAATTGTGTTAAAAAACCGGAAAATTCCAATAATAAAAGACGAACGGCTGATGGAAATGAGTTTTGGAGATTATGAGGGAATCGAAAACAGCTTTGCTATTCCGGATTGCCCGATTAATATTTTGTTTCAAAAGCCGGGAGAATATCACGAATCGATAGGTGGAGCAGAAACCTGGGAGGAACTCTTTGCAAGAACCGGAGCATTTTTGAAGGAAGTGATAGAGCCACAGCTACAGGAGGGGAAGGATATCCTGATTGTGGGACATGGTGCGATGAATGCAAGCATTATCTGTCAGGTGAAGGGTATGCCGATTGAGGAGTTTTGGAGTGCGGGACTTGAACAGTGTAAAATTTTGGAACTGTAAATTGGATAGATGTTGGAATATGATAAGTGAATGGAATGAAAAAAAGTAATAATATGAGTAAATTGGAGTGGACAATAAAATTAATTATTATAGTGGTTGGTTCAGTCGTTTCAGCATATGGCATTACACTGGCATTGTATGCGGGATTTGGCGGTGCAACCCTTGCCGTATTATGGCAGGGAATTTCGAAAACATTTCATGTAAGTATCGGTACGGCATCCATGATAGTAGCCATAGTTATGATTGTATTTGCGTTTTTCTATGACAGGTCACAGATACATATCGGCACGATACTTTACCAGATTGTGTATAGCTTTTGTGTAGATTTGTTTGCAAATGCACATGTGTACAGTACGCATATATGGGTAAATGCACTTATCATGTTATTGGGAATTGTGCTTTTTGCAATAGGAACTGGTTTTTATGCGGCAGCCTCCCTGGGGCGGGGTTCTTATGAGGCACTGACTTTTTCTCTTGCGGAAAAGAACAACTGGCAGGTAAAAATTGTACGAATGGTACTGGATGTCGTGATGGTTGTGACAGGCGTTATGCTGGGCGGAAAATTTGGCATATGCACCATAGTAACAATCCTCATTTCCGGACCGGTCATCCAGTTTACTGCGGCAAAAACGAAAAAGTTAATTTGCGTTGCTTGTGGCAACGACCGTTCTGATATCTAATAGTGGTATCAAAACAAAGGAGACACACAGGACTGTCCCACTGTGCATCTTATAATTCAAGAATAACTCCTTTGCCGGCATATGGAGAATGCGAAGAATAAGAAACAGACAGAGTCGGAGAGGGCAGAAGCAACAATGGTTGATAATGGCGATGGAATCAAGAAGGTAGTTGTCAAATAGAAGTAGATACATATGAACAGGCTCAGGTATTGTCTGAGGCACTTGAAAAGTGCAAATAATAGTTGGATTATGGGAGGATAGATATGGCTGCTACAATTATTTATTTGGTAATTTCATTATTGGTTTCACTTATTTTTATCATACTTGGAATTATGCAGTATAGGTCTGAAAAACCAGTATCAATAAATACAGGAGAGAAACCACTTCGTAAAGAGGAACTGACAAATGTTACAGAATGGAACCATAGACATGGCAGAAATTTTATTATTTTGGGTTGTGTGCTATTTATTACACAAGCTGTTTTTGGATATTTTATTAAAAAGCTGGATGGCATTGTGGTTCAGGTGGTTATTTATATGATAGTTCTATTTTCTGAAATCGCATGGGTTGAGTTTGAACATAATATGATGAAAAAGAAAATGATAAAAAAGCATTGAAATAACAACTTATAATTTGCAAAAAAATGAAGGTTCCTGAGGGGCTTTACCCCGATAACCGGGAATTGACCGAGCTCTTTGAGCGAGGGATACTTCTTGTCTGAAGGGCAAGAAGGTGGAACTGAGAAGAATTAAAACAATCGGGATTTATAAAGGAGAAACACTATGGGATTATTTG
>ULMP01009096.1_pt1 | contig 10201 bp, 5 predicted proteins | sample 1951681 | NCBI WGS metagenome assembly ULMP01 (sample SAMEA4835553, study PRJEB28245) | human gut metagenome | biome: gut microbiome; material: fecal sample | place: Denmark | collected 2008 | reverse complement strand
ACAACCACACCGCTGACCGTTCCCACCACTGCAGATACCGTCTTTTTAGAGACTCCGCCCAAAAGCCACAGGGTCAGCAATGTCGAGAGAATGACAACAACAATGGTAATACCGATCGGTGAAATACCCCGGTACATCAGCGGAAACATCAGATAAACAATACACACACCGGTAAATGCCAGACTTGCAATGGCTTTGACTCCTTTTTTCCCACCTATAATACATATCACCAGACAGAAAAAAAGTACAAACAGATAAATTGCCATAGTACGGTCTTTGCTGTATACCGTAACGACAGCATTATCATCTGTGGAACTGACAATGACAATTACGCGCGAACCAACTTCACAGTTCTCCATGCCAAACAAGGAACCGCTTGGATTGACGGCATCAAACTCTTCCCCTGCATATGCTCCGGATTTGACCTGTACGCGCACCTCCTGTGTCCCGTATCGGTTTCCATCTTCTGCCAGATTATCTTTCGTGATCTTTGTCACGACTGCTTTCTCATAGCTTTGCCCTTCCGTGGAAATCAGGGATACTTTTTCGAACTGGTTTCCTTTGACTAATAACAGTAGGAACCCCACCAGACAAAGGGTTCCCACTAAAACTTTTTTCCAGTTTTTCTTCATTATTATTTAACTGCTTTCTTTACTGCTTTCTTTGTAACAGTAATCGTAATTGTTTTGCCTGCTGCCTGATACTGGCTGGTTGCTGCTGCCTTCACCGTAATTGTAACCTTTCCGGCCTTTTTTACGGTAACTTTTCCGTTCTTATCAACAGTTGCAACCTTTTTGTCGGAAGAGGTATAGGTAAGCGGTGTTTTTGCTTTTGCATTTAAGGAAAAGGCTTTGTCTCCTACGGTTTTTTTGTAAGAGTTCTTCGTCTGAATGGTCTGCTTTACCGCATCTTTTACGATCGTATATGTAGTAGATCCCTGTAACTGTTTTCTGGTCGTTGCATCATAAGTTGTTACAGAAAACTTTTTGTCCGTTACTTTTACGACGGAATAGGTTGGTGTCCAGGTCTGGCTTCTCTCAGAAATGAAGTCCTGTTTGGAAGCAATCAGGTTATAGAATTTTGAACCTGTTGCAGAGTTTGCCTCTAAATATACGGTTCCTTCCGGATTGGTAACGGTTCCGCCAACGGTCTTGTTTACGATTTCATAGCAGTTATTCTGTGCCTGATAATCACTGTCTTTTTCAGCTTCCTCTACAGATTTGTATCCATAAGTGCTGTAAGAAGTATGATCCTTTCCATCCCCCTCAAGCTGGAAGGTTCTGGAATAGGTATGATCATGTCCCTGCATCACCACATCAATCTTATACTTATCCATCAGTGGAGTAAGCTGTGTACGAAGCACCATACCATCGGAATCGGAATGGTCGTAACCACTGCCGTAAATATCCTGATGGAATACCACAATACGCCATTTGGCATCTTTATTCTCATTGATTGCTTTTTTCATGACATTCTCATGCGTTGCACAGTTATAGTTGTTTGTGTCAAGAACAATGAACAGGACATTTCCATAACGATAATAGTAATCGGTTCCTGCCTTTGTCTTTCCCTGTACATAATTGGTATCGGTATCGGAAAAAGCATTTGGATTATTAAAATGCAGGCTGTACTGATTCGAAACACTGTCGTGGTTACCAATGGTCGTTGCTACCGGAAGGGAAGTCAGTGCCTCTGCCCCAAGATATCCTGCATATTCCCGCTCGTTGCTTCCGTAGTTCACCTGATCTCCTGCGGACACAAGAAAACTTACATCGGAATGATCCTCGAGTGCTTCATTTAATACGTTGTTCCAGTTATAGCTGTCATTTCTTGCTGCAAGATTTTTTTCCGGTGCAGAAGTTACAACATTTCCTGCATTTTCCATCTTTTCACTCTCACTGCTGGTCTGACCTTTCGAAGCACCGATCTGCGGATCCCCGACATACAGGAAAGAAAATTCATCAAACGCCTGTGTGGTATAGTTTTGTGTATCCTGCCACTTTCCATCCTGAAATACCTGATAATAATAGCTGGTATTTTCTTTGAGCCCGCTTACGGTTACTTTATTGGAAAAATATTTTGTGGTATCTATGGTCACAGCTTCGGTCTGCGCTCCGGTGAACTCTGTCGCACCATCCATATTCTGTCTGGTAGAGATTCTCACCTTTGGAGTCTCAGCCGTTTTGCTGTACCATGCATAATTTAATTTTGTCTCGTCCGCACCCGGAGTCAGCGATACATGTTCATACTCACTGCTATAAGCAGCCCAGTTCTTTTTCCAGTTGCTCCAGTCTGTAGATTCCAGGGAAGCATCATTCCAGTGTTCCGTTGCTGCTGCAATCTTTGTCGGGATACCAGTGGCAAACATTCCTGCCAATACAGCGGTGGAGAGAACTCCTGCTGTAAGTTTCATCACATTTTTTCTCATAATTTTTTTGTTCTCCTTGTGAAATCTGTAAGATTTATTACAGGATTTATAATAAACGGGTTATGTAAGATGTACTATCCGTTTTCTGTAATCCTTTTGTAAAAACAAAAAGAGTGGATGCTTTGGGACATCCACTCCACATGCCGGCTATGCCATGCCGTTTACGGTTTTATATTTATAGAGCATCTCCGCGTGGTTTTGTTCTTCCACCTGGATATCTGCCAGAAGTTTGCGCACATCGGAATCCCCGAATGCAAACACATCGGTATTATACGTTCCGGACACCATTTTTTCAGAACCAATGCTGTCTGTGGCAAGGAAATTATCGTTTTTCTTATCTTCCGGATTGGTCATAGAATCATAGGTTGCCTTTGGCTCATACATCTTTCCATCCCTGTCATTGACGTTACAGGATGGGACGCTGCCTTTCATGACCTGTTCCAGAGACTCCACATGCTTCTGCTCCTTTTTTTCCAGATCGGCAAACAAATCCCGAAGTACCGGGTCTTTTGCTTCCTGTCCGTAACGTTTGTACTTCTCCACGCAGGACAGCTCCTGTGTGTGCAGATCCTCAATTGTAGCCATCTCTTTTTCTGTTAAAACCATGGTTTAACCCTCTTTCTTTCCTGATATAATTCTGACGATTACAGAACATGAAAACTCCGCAATCTTCTCCTCTAGTATCTGTAAAAAAATACAACACATACCTGGTAAAATTTCGTCAAAAAGGGTTGAAACTTCTCACAACAGATTGTATAATTTCGTTTGTATTTTATACAATGTTTACAAAAAGGTGGATTATTTTATGGAAGAACGAGAAAAATTAAAATCCCGTCTGGGATTCATTCTCCTGTCAGCCGGATGTGCGATCGGAATCGGAAACGTATGGAAATTTCCATACACTGCCGGACAGGGCGGAGGCGGTGCCTTTGTGCTGTTTTATCTGTTGTTTCTGATTATTCTCGGACTCCCGATCATGACGATGGAATTTGCGGTTGGGCGTGCCAGCCAGAAAAGTCCGGTCAAAGCCTACCATGCACTGGAAAAACCCGGACAGAAATGGCATATCCACGGGATTATCACATTGATCGGCTGCTATCTTCTTATGATGTTTTATACAACGGTCACCGGCTGGATGCTTCATTATTTTTATATGACGGTCACCGGACAGTTTCAGGGACTGGATGCCGACGGTGTATCCGGACAGTTTACCACAATGCTGAGCAAACCTCTGACCATGGGCTTCTGGATGGTGGTAGTTGTTTGCGCCGGCGTATTTGTCTGCTCCCGTGGACTGCAGAACGGTCTGGAAAAAGTAACAAAGGTCATGATGACTTCTTTGCTTATCATCATGATCATTCTGGCGGTCAACAGCTTTTTTATGGATGGTGCAAAAGAAGGCCTTGCCTTTTATCTGATCCCGGACTTTGAACGGATGAAACAGATCGGTATTGCAAAAACCATTACGGGTGCCATGAACCAGGCATTTTTCACGTTAAGCCTTGGAATCGGCGCGATGGCAATTTTGGGAAGTTATATCGGAAAGGAACGCTCTCTGCTTGGTGAATCGGTAAATATTGCCATTCTGGATACATTTGTTGCTATCACCTCCGGACTTATCATTTTTCCGGCATGCTTTACGTTCCATGTTGACCAGACTTCCGGACCAAGCCTGATTTTTATCACCCTGCCGAATATTTTTAACCATATTCCGCTTGGCAGACTCTGGGGAAGCCTGTTCTTTTTGTTTATGTTTTTTGCAGCGTTTTCCACAATCCTGGCAGTATTTGAGAACATCATCTCCTGCGGTATGGAACTGACCGGATGCAGCCGCCAGAAATCCTGTGCCGTTAATCTGGTACTGATCATTGTACTCTCCCTGCCATGTGTACTCGGATACAATGTATGGAACTGGAAAGGTTTTTCAATCTTTGGCGGGTCTGTGCTTGACCTGGAAGATTTTCTGGTAAGCAACCTGTTCCTGCCTCTCGGTTCCCTGGTATATCTGCTGTTTTGCACAAGCCGCTACGGCTGGGGCTGGAAAAACTACACAACCGAAGCCAATACCGGAAAAGGATTAAAAATTAAAAACTGGATGCGCGGCTACATTACCTATATTCTGCCGCTGATTGTGCTTTTTATCTTTGGATTTGGCATTTATGATAAATTTTTTACAAACTAAGGAGGATTTCTTATGTATCACGCAAATGAATCACGTTACGAAACCATGAAATACCACCGCTGCGGTGACAGCGGACTGATGCTGCCGGAAGTATCTTTGGGCTTCTGGCACAATTTCGGAGATACCGGTGTGTATGAAAATATGAGACAGATGTGCTTTACGGCATTTGACCACGGGATCACACATTTTGATCTGGCAAACAACTATGGACCGCAGCCGGGCAGTGCGGAGGAAAATCTTGGGAAGATCCTTCGGGAAGAGCTTTCTTCCTACCGCGATGAACTGATCATCAGTTCCAAAGCCGGTTTTGACATGTGGCCGGGACCTTATGGAAACTGGGGCAGCCGCAAGTACCTGATTGCCAGCCTTGACCAGAGCTTAAAACGGCTCGGTCTGGACTATGTGGATATTTTCTATCACCACCGCATGGATCCGGATACGCCGCTGGAAGAAACCATGGGTGCACTCGACCAGATCGTGCGAAGCGGAAAAGCACTGTATGTCGGTCTGTCCAACTACGATGGGGAAACGATGAAACGCGCGGCTGCCATCTTAGAAGATCTGCACTGCCCGTTTATTATCAACCAGAATTCCTACAATATCTTTAACCGTACCATTGAAGAAAACGGTTTAAAACAGGCCGCAGCAGATGGGAAGAAAGGAATTATTTCTTTCAGCCCGCTCGCGCAGGGTATGCTGACCGACCGCTATCTAAACGGTATTCCAAAAGACAGCCGTGTCAACACGGACGGACGTTTCCTGCATGCCGACCAGTTCGATGAAAAGCGGCTGAACAGTATCCGGAGCCTGAATGAGATTGCGGCTGCCCGTGGTGAAAGTCTCGCACAGATGGCGCTCAAATGGGTCATCCGTGACGGTGTGGTCACTTCTGTTCTGATCGGAGCTTCCCGCCCGGCACAGATTCTTGAAAATCTGAAAGTGTTAAACTCTGCTCCGTTTACGGAGGAGGAACTGGAAAAAATTGATCAGTGTGCACTTTCTCTCTAGGTAAAACAAAAACCCCGGATATTTATTTCCGGGGTTTTGTCTTTTCCTGCATCTGCTATTTGACTTTGACTTTTAATTTTAAAACTTTGGTCTTTCCATTGTTTAAGGTTACTGTCACGCGAATGGACGCAGTTCCTTTTTTGTTCGATTTTATGGTACCCTTCTTGTTTACAGATGCAATTTTTTTGTTATTGCTCTGATAAGAAATGCTTTTTACATTGTCCATATTTAAGGTGGCTGCCAGAGAAACCTTCTTTTGTTTTCCCTTCTTCACCTGAACGGTTTTATTCTTCAATGTAACCGTTTTTAATATTTTCGTTGTGACCTGATCCATATCTTTCTGATCCATAAGGACGTAATTCTTATTGGAATCTGCTGAAAAATTCACATTTCCGGCTTTTGTAACCGTATAACTCTTGTCGTTTACAAGGACATAGGCACCTGTCTTTTGATCTTTTGCACACACATACAGCTTATTTCCGGTCTGTATGTCTGCTGTATTTACGGTCAGTGTATAGCTTACGTTGCCAGCCGGATCGGTGACCCGGATCGTCACATCTGTGTGTTTTCCATTGTTTTCTTCCATGGTTTGTTTTATCAGATCAGCGGTCACCGTTGTTTTGATGGCTTTATTTTTCCGGGTTCCGGTAACGGTCACGGTTGGTGTATTTTGTCCGGCCGTGTTTCCATCGGACGGTGTTTCTGTACCGGCTGTATTTCCGTTAGACGGTGTTTCTGCATCGGTTTTGTTTCCGTTGGATGGTGTTCCCCCTCCGGCTGTATCACCACCCGAAGTATTTCCGCCACCTCCTCCGGAAGATGAGCCACCTCCGGTTGCTCCACCGCCTCCGGAAGATGAACCGCCTCCGGTTGTTCCACCGCCTCCGGTGGAACTGTCCTCTTTGATTGTAACGGTCACGGCTTCACTTGTCACCGTTTCGTAATAAGTCTGTCCATCCTTATCATCCGGCTCATATACTGCCTTAAACTGATAAGAACCGCCACGTTTTAAGCCTGATACAACCGTATCGGCTTCCCCATATACGAGTTTTTCCTGTGCCTTTATTATGGTTCCGTCCTGATAAAAAGAAATCGAACCAAGCGGAATCCTGCCATTTCGGACTCCATCTACCTGTGCATACAGATGTACGGAATTACCGTTTTCTGTCTCTGCCGTAAGACGAATCGATGGTTTCGCCGCTGTAATGGTAAAGGTTCCGACTTTTTCCTCTATCACATCGTACTGGTTTCCATCCACTTTAAACCAGACATCATAACTGCCCGGCTGCACCGGAACAACATTTTTCCCATCCTGCCGATAGAAAACTTCAGGCTTTACCTGCGAATCTACCGTCTTTCCGTTGTCCGTTCGGACTACATTTACCGTGGAAACAAAGCAGCTCTGTTTCAGCCCTGTGTATGCAGCTGTCTGCTGGATGGTATCATACTGCATCTTTACGGCAATTGGATTTACCGTCACGGTTTCGTTTGCCTGGGAAGGAAGTGCCCTGTAGTTTCCATCGACTGCTCCTGCATAAGAAACTGTAATTGCATTTTCTCCCATATGAAATCCGTTTGCCTCTGAAACCGGAATCTTTATGGCTGCCACTCCGTTTTGAAGCGTGATGCCGGATACTTCATAAGGGGTCTGGTTAATGTATACCGAAAAATCAGCAGACGGCACGTTCTTTCCCTGTAAGTTGCTATCTGTATAGACCGTCTGCACGGTAAGATTCAGTTCATCCTGCATGGACACGGCCGATGGTAATCCATTTATCGTAGTGGTTGTTTCCTGTGAAGTAACCGTCGAACCGGATGTATCCGGATCTTTGTTTACAATCAGAACTACCTTCTGCTCAATTTGTTCATCTGCTGAAAATGGACGGATTGTGATGTAGTAGGTTCCCGGTTCTGGCAGTTTCAGTTCGCCACTAGTAGCATCTTCATAAAATTCCGGTGTAATTGTATGTACCCCGTCCTGATTTGTCTCCGGATGAAATGCCAGTCTAAGATCCGAAACATTGGCATTTCCATCATCACCAACCGTTGAATAATATATATGATTATTGAACTCTACTTCGTATGTAAGTGGAACCTGATATAAAGTTTTCCCATTTTCGGGTGTCCCTTCCTGCCATTCCACATCCAGATAATACGATTTATCACTACTCATAATATTTGAAACATTCGCCAAAAGTACAGGATTTTTTACTGTAACATTTTTTACCGCAACCGGTTCATTCCCTGACAACTCACTGGTTTTCCAGATTTCTCCGTTTCCAGACGATGTCCGTTCCAGTGTCATTCCCGCCTGTCCGTCTGTCGGTGTAAAAGAAACCACCGTATCCGCAGCCCTTCCAAGTTCCAGATAGGTGTGATTATACTCCGCAATTCCGGATTTTCCATTTCTTCCATTTAAGGTTTCAAATGTAAGTGCACCCGTAATGGTATCTGTAACATTCAGCGTCTGTTCTTTTCCTAAGATCAGTCGGTTTCCTGCTGAATCCGCACTCACAATCGAATGTACCTGTGGAGTTTCCATCTGGGAAAGATCAATCGCACTTGCCCCTTCCAGCCTGACCGTACAGCTGTCCAACGCTGCCGGTGCAAATGTTCCACCGCCCTTTACTGTGAGGTTTCCTACTTTGCTTATACCTGGAATTCCGGTATAGGACTGGTCGGTATCTATGGTCAGAAATGTCTTCCCTGCGTGATTTTCAGATACTCCGTACACCTGTTTCGTGTCGGAACCGGTAAGTGAAATTTCCACATCGCCGGAAACCGTATATTGTCCATCCGCTGCCGGTGGATCCGGCTCCTGCGTGGAAAACCAGTCATCCTGATTTACATATGGTTCCCTGGCACCGGATGCATAGATTTCCCCATTTTGCGTACCGGAAACGTGCGCAAGCACGATCTGTGTCTTACCGTCATATGTTCCATTCATGGAACCGGCATAAATATTCCCCAGATTGGTACCACCACCCGTAATCAGAATCTGTGCCTCTGATCCCGGATGATTCCCCATATTCTTTCCATTCTCATAAAGGGATCCGCCAAAGATATCTACATAGCGGAATCCGCTGTCGCACGTAACATTCTCAAGAACAAGTTTATGCCCATTTGCAAAAATTGCATCGTGCAGACGATTGGAAAACCGCAGCGTAATGTTTTTAAATGTCACATCCGTATTCAGGATAAATCCCCCCTTACGGTTGGAAAAAGTATTTCCATTTCCGTTGACGGTCACGCTTTTATCAAAAATAAACGGTTCCGCAGCCTCGGCATTTAAAAAAGCACCACTTCCCAAAATTGAGATTTCATCCCCATTGCCGGCAGCCGCATAGGCATCCTCAAATAAATTGTAGGGATTTCCATAGCTTCCATCTCCGGAATGGGTAGAATTTCCATCTTTAAATTCCGTATAGATCGTTCTTGCCGCTGTCTGCACAGCCTCCTGCGCCTTTACCGGCACGACAGGCTGCACGGTAATACACATGGTGAGCACGATAAAAAATGCCCATAGACGTTTTGCTACATTGTCTGGTTTCATTTGCTTGTTCTTTTTCATCCATTTCTCCTGATAATCAGAACAGGGGGATGAGTCAAAAACTCATTCCCCTGTCACTTCATTGATAGTCTCTGCCATCATCCTAACATGGTTTCCTGTCAGCGTCAACAAATTTATGACCTGTTTTTATACCTATATCATCTGCTGATTTTATATTTTATTATTTCTATCTGTTCTATCTGTGTGATATCAATCTTCTGATTGAAAATATAACGAGCCCCACAATATTTCATTTCACTTGCAGATGCATAGCCATCTCCAAGCTCTTCAAGATCTGTACCATCCATGAAAGGATGTTTCTTTTTTTCAGTTCCTTTTCTGTCATCGGTAAGAGGTAACTCTCCTATGGAATATTGCTTTCCGTCTTTTGTTGTTGCAACTACATGATAAAAACACCCTTTTTCTCTCCAGTCATTGACGGGACAAATACTAACCGTATAAGGTGTAATTTCAACAGGGATTGTTTTTTTTGTTTTCTTAACATCCGCTTTTAACATCTTCTCCTTCATTGGAACAACTTTTCCCTTAACCAAAACATTTTTTAATGGCGTATTTGAATTATCCGGTGATTGAAATCCCTTATATACTTTCGGATTTTTCCACGCAGTATCATCGGAATAAAAGCCGCATACATTGATCTGAATACCATCACCTGTATCTATTACATCCACCTTACTGGTAGTATCTAACCCACCTAACCAATAATTTGTTCCTTCCAAATATTTTACGTTCGGAAGGAACACCTTTGCACGCATAACCTTCGTATTTGAAGCAACCTGAATTGATGATATGATTATCTTTTGTTCTTTTCTGCCATCATCTTCTCTACTGTTTGATTTTGCATCAGAATTTTTTCCACACGCACACAGACAATATAGCATTGTAAAAATTAATAAGTACAGACTGATTTTCTTCATTCATAATCCTCCAATTTCTTTTTCTTTAAAACACTAAGGATTAATATGCTTCCTATCACTATAATTCCAATGCCAGCCACATATTTCATCGAACT
>ULMP01037497.1_pt1 | contig 10243 bp, 7 predicted proteins | sample 1951681 | NCBI WGS metagenome assembly ULMP01 (sample SAMEA4835553, study PRJEB28245) | human gut metagenome | biome: gut microbiome; material: fecal sample | place: Denmark | collected 2008 | reverse complement strand
CTCCAGATAAACTTCACTTGAAATGAAGAACCAGAGGGGGATGATTTTTTTTCTTTTCCTTCTTTTTGAAAGAAAACCCCTGAATTTCTTGGCAGTTTCAATAAAAAAGAGAGGGTATGTAATGCCCTCTCTTTTTGATTTTATCCGTTTCGAACATTGATTAATGTTCAAGATATAGTCCGTTTAGCTTTTCCAGGAAAACACAAACTTCATCATTTATCATTTCCATGAACCCATGAGTCTTTTTGTTCGATACACCAGGATATGGAGTATAGTAATGCTCCTCAATCGGTTCTCCCTGGTTTCTGCCAAACATCAGGTAAGCTATGTGATGCTGCTTGAGTACTGTAAGCAATGTCTCTGAAAAAATACTGGAATCACCAATAGATTCTACTCCTGTTGTCAGTCCGAAGACATTGTTGTGGTCTTGGGCAAAAGGCAGAGCCTGCTTCACAATCTCCTTGATGCTCTTCTGGTAGAGTGGGAGGTCGATGGCATTTTTGCTTTGCAGATATGTCACGTTGATCACATCAATCTTGTTGTCCGGATAGCGATCCATCAGATTCTTGCCCGGCTGGTAGGTTTCAGAATAACTATAAACTACATTCGTTACATCCTCGTCATCCAAGAGATCCTGTATCTTCTTGTAAAGACTGATATAGTCGTCTTTGCTGAGTTTACAGTACCATGTCTTACCGTCTACAGGAAGAAGATTGAGTACTACAGGTGCTTTGATACCATAACCATCTTGCAGTGTATCAAGATATTTGGCAACCTGTTTGGTATATTCCTCCAGCATATCATCATTGCCGTTATAATCAGGCATTGTCCAGTTCATGATGAGTAAGCCTCCCTTACGGAAGTGTTTCAGCACATCTTCCCTGATAGCCTTGAACGGAACACCGTCTATGTTCTGTGATTTTCCATTTTCAATGCCAGCCAACTCATATCCATTTGCAGCCGGTCTGTAACCGCAGAGAGTTTTCAAGTCGCATCGGTCGCTGTCACATTGCCAGCGGTTCCAGCCTATTCCGGTTAAGGTACCATACATCTGGCCTATCAGCGTACCTTTGTTGGCATATGCCTTGATGTTGGTTTTCAGATTCTCTGTGCGGGTTGTGAGACCGCTCATGGCAATCTCGTCATACGATTTCTTTTTCTTCTCACCGCATGAAGAGAAAGCCAGGAGGGCCGCGAACATCAATATAATATATTTGATTCTCATAATTTGTTATTCGTTATATGCCTTCTTCATGGCTTCTACCACGGTAGGCAAGGTCCACTGTGGCACACTTCTGTCTGTTCCGTCGAAGATGCTCATCCAGTAGAAGGTGGCTACGCCGTATGCCTTTGCCTGCTTCACGATGTCGGCAGCCTGGTCGGCAGCAGCCTGAATCTCGCTGGCAGAACTGGTTTTGCTGACACTCTTGCTTCCGTGTGTACCGTATTCGCCGATGATGCAAGGTATGCCCTTGCTGATGAACTTATTTTCCAGGCGGGTGAACATATTCTTGATATCATTGCTGCAGGAAGCATCCCACTTGCCTTTCTGGGCAAACCAATCCCATGGATCATAGGTGTGAACTTCTACGGCGATATGTCCATCCACCTTGTCGGTAGGGATGACGAGGTTGTTCAATACGTCGTCACCATTAGCTGCAGCATAGGTATTGATGATGAGGTTGCGGGTCTCGTTGTTGCCACCGGTAGCACGTACTGCATTCACGAAACTCTGGGCATATCTGTTCAAACCCTTATAGCTGCTTGCGCTCTTTGGTGCATTCCAGGTGTTGTCGGCATCAAGCATCTCGTTGTAACCTTCGAACACCAGATGATGGTCGTAGTTCTTGAAACGGGTGGCAATCTGGGTCCAGAGATATTCAAACTTCTCCTTGTTCTCCTTATAGTTGGCTTCATCAGCCTTGATCCAGTGCTTCACATCCTTATCGTCTGCACCTGTATCATGGTGAACATTCAGGATGCAGTACATACCGTTATCAATCACGTAATCAACGATTTCCTGTATTCTGTTCATCCAGGCTTCATCCACGGTTCCGTCTTCCTTCATGTGTTGGAACCAGGTAACTGGAATGCGGACAGAATTAAAACCGTTCTTCTTCAGAAAATCTACCATCGGTTTGGTGGTAGGAACCTGTCCCCATGCTTTCTCGAAATCAGTAACAGAATTGCTGTTCATGTTCATCCACATGGCAACTACATCTGTGCAGTTGCCGAAGTTGGTACCGATGCCCATGTTCTTCACAGCATCTACTGCGCTTTCCTCTACATAGTTTGCGTTCAGGTTTACCTGGTCGCGGGTAATCACGTTCTTGCTGCTCAATGCTGCCTTCCACCAGTCGTTGGATGGCATGTTGCTTCCATACCAAGGCATGAAGAAACTCCATTTCGCGCCAGCGTTCCAAGCTTCGTCAATACCTGCTGTAGCTGTATTGTTGTTGGCATCAGTTCCGCACTCAGCCAGAGCGATGAGTTTACCAGGATAGCGTGCCTGAATCTCCTTGAACTCCTGAGCCTGCTTGGCAGCATCATAACCGTAGAGGTCGCGACCGATGATATCTACATACTTGTCGCCGGGATACCAGTCGGCATCATTGTCATAGGTATTGGCATCGCCATTGTAATTCTGTGTGGTCCAAGCCCATATCAGGTTGTGGATTCCCTTGTTCTGGAAGTAATCAAATATGGTCTGCCAGAGTTTCTTGTAGGTCTCGGCACCATCATATCCCCACCAGAACCAGGATTTACCCCAGCTGGCACCTGATTTCAGACAGGCATTACCGGCAGCTTCGTGGAATGGTCGCCAAACGGCAACAACGCCTGCGTCCTGCAACTTCTGCAGAACTTCCACCACCTTGTCCATCTCCTGATAGAACCATTTGTTCTCCCAAGAGCCAGCAGTAAATACGTTGGCTGCCTTGAAGGTGGTTTCGGATGGGGTGCAGGTCACGCCACTGCCATTAGTTCCAGGCACTGTGCTTTCTGTCTTAGGCACGTTGAAGTGCCACATCAGCGATACCAGTCCGCCCTGGTCTGCCCAGTTGGTGACAGGAGTGATGTCGTTATAGTTGATCCAGCCGTTGGAACCCTGCTTAGGAACATAGATATGGATGAAGTCATAGCAGTTCATGGCAGGATATTTGCCTGTTGCCTTATAGATTTTGTCTGCTTCCTGGGTGTTCCAGTTAACGTTGGCGATGACCGAAGAGATGGTCTTGCTGCCATAATTCAGCTGCAGATACTTGTAGAGTCGCTTGGTCTTTTCAGTAGCTGAAGGGTCGGCGAGATTTACATCGTCCACTTCGCTTTCGTGATAGATAGAGAAGGAGATATTGTTGATGTCGTTGATGTCGTAGATTTCGAAAGCACCATAGTCTTCCAGACCCGTCATCACGAATCCCACTTTACCATCTGCAGAGTGTGTGATTTTAGAAACTGGAGTCTGTCCGTCTGCTGTTAGATCCCAGACTTGTGATGTACCATTCTTTAGGTTGATGGTCAGCTTGTCTCCTTTCGTTTGTGCCAAGGCAGCGAATGAAATCATTACTGCCAGGAGTGAGAGTAATAGTTTTTTCATTGTCTTGCTACTTTTATGGATTTGTTATTGATTTTGATAATATAGACCCCATGTGTCAATTCACTGAGATTGATGATGGTCTTGTCGCCAGCTGTGATAGGAGAGAGTTTGATGGCTTTTCCATCCAGTGCGAAGGCGCTTACCTTGTTGTTGGTACCATCCACGATGATACGGTCACCCTCGAAGGCAAACTTGTTGTTGGTTTCTACCTGCTTGATGCCTGTTGTTGTACCATAAGTGAAGGTGGAAACCTTCCATAGTTCGTAACTGGCAGTAGTAGCTGTAGATTTTACAGTCATCTTATCATCTCCGAAGGTTACTTCCGGTAGAGTGCTCAGTGCAAACTCTATCTTGCTACCATCGTTGAATGATACGAACAGCGACTTGCCGTCTGCAGCTTTGGCAGAGATGCAGCTCAGAGCTATCAGTAAGGATAATGCTATTTTCTTCATATCGGGTTGATGTTTTGGTTAAAATCAAAAATGTGGCGCAGTTAATATAACTACGCCACAAATTTACAAATTATATTTCACATAAATGCGTTTTTTATGTTAAATATATCTATCTTATGGGAGGATAGCAATCTTGGTTACGCCTCTCAATTCGCCCTGAATAGCAAAGCCACATGAGTTTGCAACTTCTACAGCAGTTTCATCAAAAACATATTCAAGTTTACTTTCTGATGGATTCCAATCAGCAATAGTTGTTATGGTTGGCCAACCAGTTTCATTCTTATTGATCTGTACTTGTCCCTTGATGGTAGGGTCTTTGTAAACAATCAGTTTAGAACCAACTTTTACCTTTACTTTTTCAAATACTTCTTTGGTCAAATAGAATTTTCCACTACCACTTGACCATGAGAAATCAAATGGATATGTTATTTTCCCATTATCCATATTCGTTACAAGTTCTGCGATATCCTTTTCGGCAGGAACCACCTTGAACTCTGGACCTTCAATCTTGTTGCCGTCTGGGTCTTCCATCACGATCTTGTAGGTGCCAACTTCAGCATTGGCTGGAACCTGGCATACAATCTCTGTATTGGTGCGAGATGTATAGCGGTTTACCTTATAAGAACCGATGTAGAGGTTCTGGATGTTCTGGAAGTTCTTACCAGTAATGGTAATTTTTGAACCTGCGATAGCCTCACCTGGTGTAACAGATGCAATTGCTGGATCTGTTGCTGCCTTAATGCTCAATTGACCATCGATGTTGACAGTAATACCATTCTTCAAGTTGAGTTTGAAGCCTGAACCGGCGCAAGCTGTAGGAACTGTTACTGCGATGTTATTGGCTGTACCCTTGAAGTCTGTTACGGTCTGCTCAACATCGCCAGGGAAGGTGACGCTTGATACGAGGTCAAGGTCTGTACCCTTGATGATGGTTCTCTCACCAGCTGTGATGGCTGCAGGAGTACAAGCGGTTACGGTTGGCTTTACCAATGTATAGGCTACTATTACAGTCTTGCCGTTCTCGAGACTCAGGGTGATGTCGCCTTCCTGTGCATCCTCTGGAACGGTTGATGTAACCTTTGTGGTCTCTACCTTGTTGAGCTTAGATTCTGCAGCATTAGGGAATGCGATACCTGTAATCAAATCCATATCCTTACCGCTGATAGTTATCTCTTCACCATTCTTGATAGGGGAAGGAGTTGCAACGAGCTGGGTTGGCACCACGGTAATGATGTTGCCTACTGGAACCTCGACACCGCTCTTGGTTATTACATAGAAGGTGCCATCGGTAGCCTTGGCAGGAACAGCAACGGTAATTTCAGTTGCACTCTGTGACTTGAAGTCTGCTGCATTTACTGTAGCGCCTTCAAACTTTACGCTGGCAATCTGGTCGAATGATGAACCCTTGATGCTCAATACTTCGCCTGCCTTGATGTTGCGGTCCTTGATAGGAGTTGGCTCAGGTGTATTGATTGTCAATTCTTCCTTGGTCTCCAGAGAAGTACCGTCCTTAATCATATCTGTCAGCGTGATGACTCCATTACGGGCTTCTACTGGAATCTTTACCTTGATGGTATAGCGGTCGTGAGCAATGAACTCTTCCTCTTTTACTGTATCCTTCTCAACGAAGACAACACCATGCATCAGATTGAGATAATCACCCTTAATAGTTACAATATCGCCTACATTACCTACCTTATTAGATTCTTTGTCGCCTACATAGAAATCTTTGATTTCGATGTCTTCGCGATAGGTGATAGGAGATACGGATGTAATCTCACCACCCTTTTTAGTCTTCAGAACTATTTGTCCTGGTTCGCATTTCTCAGCAGGAACCTGTATGGATATCTTGCTTTGCTTACCGCTCTGAAGAATCTCGTATGCGGTAATTGGGTCTGCACCCGGCAGGTTGATAGACTCAATTTGGTCCAAGTTTGTACCATAGAAGTACAAGGTACCGCCACGGAGTACTGGGCATGGACCGAATGACTGGAGGGTGATGTCGTTGCCGTACTGGTCGGTTGAGAGATCATCTCCATCACTGCACGCTGTCAGCGATAGCCCAACGAGGGCTACCACCAACATAGCGAATATATTACTTATCTTTTTCATATCAATTCAGATTATAAGTTTATTTGTTTGGAACCACACGGATGTTGTCAATCTTGATGATTGGGGTACATTTAGTACCATCAGGGAGTACAGAAGCGTCTTTGATAGCACCCTTCCAGACAAAGAATGTTATACTTGCAAAATCCTCAACGCTACCGAAAGAACTTGTCGCCTTATTACCATCACATCTGTAGATGAAATCAGTGAATGGAATCGTTACGGTAATCCACTTGCCATCTGTATCATAAGAACCATCATTATTGTTCCAAGGCATGTAAATAGCACGTGGCCATTCTTGTGGATTCTGGTACCAGTCGTTGTTTGCGCCAGCAGTAAATTGTGAGCCATCTCTGTTTGATACTTTATCTATTCCGGCGAACATAATTTGCATAGGACCAGCTTGCCAAGGATAGTCTTTAGGGATGCACATTTCAAACTTGAGACTCTTATTGCTCCAGTCGCTGAAATCGGCAATATCATTTAATTTTCTATCTTGACCATTAAATGTTCCGTTCCATTCTCCTGCCCAGTATTCAAAGGCAAAGTTTCCTTCGTCCCATGCTTTTGAATCCATGGTACTGCTTCCGTTTCCTAATTGTATATAGTTGCCTGACAAGGAAGTTTCATCATTTGCCATGGTAGTTCCATGCCATCCATGTTTGAATTTACCTGACTCGATACCTCCAACTGTCATATTGTCGAAGTCGAAGAGCATACCGCGGTTATCCATATAGCGGAATCCAGCCTTGGTAGTACCATTGATGGTAGTGATGGTGATAGGCTCATGCTTAGGCATATCTTCCGGCATGTTGAAACGGATGCTGCTCTGGCTAATCTTCAAGTCCTCGTAAGGAATGGTGTAGTTATCACCCACCTTGATAGTCAGATGACTGTTGTCGTAATCCAGGAAGTAGTCGCCCTTGATGGTTACTTCCTCGCCTGGAGCTGCCCACTCGTTGCTCATGCTGTTGATGGTTGGGGCTGGTACGATGGTCTTAAAATCGTAAGCCACGGTATCTTGCTTGCTGTTGATGAAGTAGATCTTATCACTTACTGTGTTAGGAATTGTCTTTGGTACGGTTACGATGATGGTGTTATCCGTCATGTAACTGGTATTCAATACAGCAGCCTGGTCGTTGAAGTTGATTTTGGTCACACTTCTCAGGTTTCTACCCACAATACAGATGGTATTGTTGAGAGATGCGCCGGTAAGCAGAGAGTCTTTGCTGGCAGCATCTACAGGGCGAACATAATCGATGGTAGGGATTCCGCCTGCAACTTCATACTTGTCTGGCTCATCCTCGCAAGAAGTGAATCCTGCGCTGACTGCTGCAAGTGCTACGGCGAACAAAGCCCCATTTATATTCTTGATTTTCATAATGAAATTCTCTTAATTGATTAATAACTATATGTATTACGTACATCCACATGGATTGGAGCAGCGGTGCTACCCAGGTTAGGGTTCAGGGCTACGTCGTCAGTTGGGAATGGCAATGTAAAGCTGCTGGCTGTTACATTAGGAGCAGCTGTATTTTCATCATACTGCATCTTTGAGCTGTCCCATGTACCACTGTTGTAGTATGCCTTGTAAACTTCATCGCAGTTCCACATCGCATTACGGTGCTGTGCCTTCAATTCCTTGATGCAGCTGTCTACATCGTAGTATGCACGGCGTACGTAGTCGTACCAGCGGTCACCCTCACCTGCAAATTCCAGGCGGCGTTCCTTCCAGATGTCGTCGAATGTGAGAGAGGTCTTTCTTACGAATCCCTGCCACTCGTATGCACGGCCACGAACCTTGTTGAAGCAATCCAGGGCAAGTGCATCGGTATTGTTACCCATCTGTACCTGTGCCTCTGCATATATCAGATAAATGTCTGACAGACGGAGAAGTGGAGTAGGGAGGGCATTTGACATACGACCAGGTGTGATACCCAACTCAGCCTTATGGTCTGCGTTGTCGCCATAGAGGTTCTTCACGTTGTTACCACCGCAAGGACCCTGGCACTGACCTGTTGCTGCTGAGTTGTATGCTTTGTTATACCAGAAATCCAGGTAAGAGAATCCCTTCTTGATACCATCCTTCTGTGCACTGGCAGGAAGGTCGTGGTCTCTCCAGAAGTAAGAATAAACATCGCCTGGCATCATGATGGTAGCCTTGCGACGGTGATCTGGATCTACACGGCTTGCTGGATCATCCTTAGGAGATACACCGAAGGCTTCCATCAAGTCGAGAGATGGACCAGCCCAACCACCCCAGCAGTCACCATTCTCATCGAAACCATCTGGAGCCAAGTCGCTCTGGAGGGTATTCTGAGATGTCCACTGAGAACCTACTGTCCAGCGCCATGCAATCATAATCTCATCGCAGAACTGGTTAGAGCCACGGAAGATATCCTCGTAGTGCTCCATCAATCCTCTGCCTGAGTTCTCGATAACATCCTTGGCGTATTCTGCAGCCTTCTTCAAATCGTCCTGATTCAAAGTTCCTGTAACACCAGCCTTGGTCAGATAAACCTTACTGAGCAGACCTTCAGCGCAATAGTAGTCGATGCGGCCTGTGGTACTCTTTTCCTTAGGAAGAAGTTCCATCGCCTTTTCCAGGGTCATGACGATATACTCATATACATCAGCCTTCTCCACCTTGCTCAACTGGTTGTAGTCACCCTTGCCAAGCGTCTCTGAGTTGCTGTGAATGATAGGCACATCACCGAAGGTACGTACCAGATAGAAGTATGCCATCGCCTTCCAGGCAAGGCACTCGCCCAAACACTGGTTCTTCACCTTTTCAGAGGTGTTGATAGCGTTCTGCAATGACTCGTAAACGGTGCTGCAGTGGCCAATCTCTGCCCAGAGTGAGTAAGACATATTCACCAGGTCCTCATCGGTACCATTGGTACTGAAGTTCATGTAAGGGCTTGCCCCCCAATACATATTACCCGACATGATTTCACCTACCTTGATGAATCCACGCTGGAAATCATACCAAGGTGAGTTGTAGAGATAGTTTACGCCAGAGATGCAGGAAGCATCACCGTTGTAATAGTTCTCTGTGTTGTAATTGTCCTCTACCGGCTTGTCAAGGAAGTCACCGCAAGAGGTCATTCCCATAGCGAGGAGCATTACAAATGCTGTATATTTAATGTTCTTAAATTTCATAACTGTTCGTTTTGGATGTTAGAATGATAAGTTCAGACCGAATGTAATGGTGGTTGGAGAAGGGTAGCGACCGAAGTCCAGACCATATACATTTGCACTCTGAGTAGAGAGACCTACCTCTGGGTCGTAACCGCTGTAACCGGTGATGGTGAAGAGGTTAGACGCAGTGAGAGTCAATCGGAGGTTGGTGAGACCAATCTTCTGGATGAGCTTCTGGTCGAATGTGTAGCCCAAAGACATGCTCTTCAAGCGTACGTATGAACCATCCTCGATATAACGGTCGCTGAATGCGTCGTTATCGTTAGGGTCGTTGATGGAAGCACGTGGGTACATCGAGTTTGGATTGTCAACAGTCAAATTATAGATGTTGTCATACCAGTTGCCTGTGTAGTTGCCATCCTTGGCTACGAGGTGAACTCGCTTGTTGATATCCTTCAATTGGTTGCTCCATGGAGAGTTCATGTGGGTCATCTTCATGTTCAGATAGTTGGCTACCTTGGCACCTACAGAACCGTTGATGAAGATATTCAGGTCGAAGTTCTTGTAGCGGAAGGTGTTGTTCCATCCGAAGGTCCACTTAGGGAGTGGAGAACCGATGTTGGTCTTATCATTCTCGTCAATCTTGCCATCTTTGTTGATGTCCTTGTACTTCAAGTCACCTACGTAGGTGGTGTTGGTGCGATTCAGCTGGCTGGCGTCTTTCCATGAATAGTGCTTGGTACCGTCGGCATCAATGGTCTCATTGTAGTTGTTCTTCTGGAGTGTCTGAACCGGAGAACTGAGGATGTCTTCGAGATCCTTATATACTCCCTCTACTACGTAACCATAGAAACCATAGAGTGATTCGCCTGGGATAGAGCGGGAAACCACGTCGCTCCACTGACCCTTACCGAGCAAGGCGGTACTGCCGGAAAGACTCTTCAAC
>ULMP01047512.1_pt1 | contig 10259 bp, 7 predicted proteins | sample 1951681 | NCBI WGS metagenome assembly ULMP01 (sample SAMEA4835553, study PRJEB28245) | human gut metagenome | biome: gut microbiome; material: fecal sample | place: Denmark | collected 2008 | reverse complement strand
TAATTTTTTTAATATTATTTCTTCAGGATCTACATTTAATTTATCAGCCATCATAATGCAGTAAGTAAATACATCAGCCAATTCTTCACATACCTCGTCTTTATTATAATTATTATTCCACTGAAAGCATTCCAACAATTCACCTGATTCAATTGCAATTGATTTTGCTAAATTCTCAGGAGAATGAAATTGATCCCAATCTCTTTCTTTATTGAATTGTTCTATTTCTTCCATTAACTTTTTCATCATCTATACACCTCTTTATACTTATAATGACTCTATTATATTTTATATCATAATTCGACTTTTTTCTCAATAAATTCAATTAAATTTGCTTTACAAATTTTCTATTTTTTTCGACATATTTCTACTTTTGAAAAAGGGTTTGGGATTTAATCCCATTAAATAGAATTTGTGGCAAGCAGAAATTTCGGTCTCCCAATTTCAGTGCTTGCTGGGACAAGAAATCAATTTTTCGGTCTCCCAAATTCATTGCTTGCTAGGACAAAAAATTAACTTTATTAAATTTTTTATGCGCCAATTTAGGTACATTAATTGTTTCTTTTAATGTTCAAATAAGACAGAAAAAAGTACTTGGATTATTTCTAATCCAAGTACTTTTAATTTCATTATTCTATTTCTTTTAGTTTATGATCTCTTCTAGAAAAATTTAATTGTTTTATTCTATTGTTCATCATTTTGTTGGTTATAATTTTACATGGCACCTCTTTAAGTCCTATAATTTTTGCAATAGTAAATGTATTTAAACAATTATATAACATATAATATTCTCCTATTTTAGTAACAAGAAATGGCTTTTTAATTCCATCCTTTTTTATTCTTTGTAACCAATTTTCATAAAAATCTCTATCTTTTGGTTCAAATTCTTCGTCTCCTATTTTTATTTTTTCTACAGGTATGTTTTTTATTTCTATTCCTTTTATCATAAATAATTCCTCTCTTTCTATTTACTTTTTTTATTTTTTATATTAAAATATATTTAACTTGATGGGGTTAGTATTTTTAAGTTTGCAGACTTTATACTAACTCTTTTTTCATGCTTTTTAGTTTTATTCCAAAGCACATCTGATACAATTTTGATATTATTGCATCTACTAAATCTGGATCTTTACTATAACTAAATCTTTCAATTAATCCCTGTTTATTAAACCTTGTTGTTATGATTATTGGTAATCCATTTTCATATCTATTCTGAATTATTGTGTATAATTTTTCTAATGCCCAGTTACTTATTTTCTCTGTTCCTAAATCATCAATTATAAGCATATCAGCATTTGAATAAATCTCTATTAATTCATTTTCTGATTTAGTATTATTTTCATAAGTTTCCCTTATTCTGTCCAATAGATTAGTTAATCTCTCCATTAAAACTATTTTATCGTTCTCTATTAGTTTGTTTGCAATAGCTGCTGCTAAATGTGTTTTACCTACATCTGACTTGCCCATTATTATCAGACTATCGGATTTCATTGTATCTTTATTTTTATTGATATAATCATTTACAACATCTAACACATACTTATTACTTGAATCAAAATAAAAGTTTTCTAGGTTCATTTCTTGTAATTTTCTGCCTATATAATTTTGTTTGTAGATTGTATTTACAATATTTCTAATTCTATTTCTTTTTTGCTGTTCATATTCTTTATTGTCTATTTCTTTCCAATACTCTTTAGATTTACTACAATCACATCTTTCATATTCAATACTATCTTCAGAAATATTTACATATAGATAATCAAATCCTATTGGTCGTAATTCTTTACCACAAAATTCACATTTTTTGAATCTATTGTGTATAACTTCATCATAATTTGTATTCTCTGAATCCATTGTTTTCCTCCTCTCTTATATTTTCTTCTTTTCTCTTTTCTTTTGTTATCTTTTCTTCTCTTTTCTCTTCTGTAGCGTTATCTAACGTTAGACTAACGTTAGTTTTTTCCTGTTCTTTTTTTAATTTTTCACTAAAACGTCTCTGTCTTTCACGATTTTTAATTAAATAATCTTCTTGTCTATCAAGGCTTTGGTACTTGTTCCAATTTTTTATAACAAATACATCTTCTTCCTTTTTAAGCATTTCTAATTCTAGAAATTTTTCCAATATTTTGCTCATTTTTTTCGAAGATTTTCCCATAATTTTCGAAAATTCTTTAATAGAAATAGGATTATTTCCAATTATTAATCTTCCACCATCTCCACATTCTACTGCTAATGATAATAATTGTATCCATATTCTAAAGTATGTATCTCCATCATTAAGTCCTAAAAGCAATTGGATTTTTCTATTACAGAAAATGTTCTTTTCTAGTTTGAACCACTGAATATCATACATATCCTCCTTTCCTCGCTTTCTATTTAATTAGTAATTTACTGACTCTTGTTCTTTAGAACTTAAGTATTCATTTAATACTTGTACTCTAAACAAGAATTTTCCACCAACTTTTGAGCATGGTATTTCTTTTCTTCTTACTAATTGATTTATTAACCAATAAGATATTCCAAGATACTCTGCTGCTTCTTTCATTGTTAGTGTTGTCCTTTGTACTTTTTGTAATTCCATACAAATGCCTCCTTTCATTAAGTATTTTAATTGACTAGCCATCGTTAACAAGTTTTATAAAGTTTTTCTTGTTAACTAATTGAATTATACTCCGCAATATGATAAAATTCCTACTAGATTAAGTAAATTCAGTTATCAAAACGAAATTTTTGGTTTTTTTATGATTTGTTAACAAAGGAGATTTGATATGGAAAGAAAGAATAAAATAGGTATTTCTTTTGATTCTTCATGCTTTTCTCAAATATTCATTCATACTTCAGGAGCATACTTAAGCAAACATATCAGCAAAAATAATAATAAATATTTAGCAAATTTAAGAAATGTTCCACCAGATGAAAGATTTGGACAATTAGTACTAGCACTTGAGAAAGCAAATTCTGAATCAGAACGAGAAAAAATACTTAATGAATTAAAATCAATTACTGAAATAGATAAAACTGTTGAATCAGCGCCATTAACTTTTAAAGATAATGTTGAAAAATTAAAAGGTTATATTGTTTTCGAGCCAACTACAGCTGTTGAACATTATGATCTTTCTCTAATAGATTTTATAAGTTATAATTTTGATGTATTTAATGATTATTTATTGTTTTTTATAAATTTCTTTGATTATTTCATAGATAAATTGGATGATAAAGATATTAAGTATATTGAACTGGATACTTTATATCCTGTAAAAGAAATTATTGAACTAGCTAAAAAATACTATGATAAAGAAAAAGAAACTTTAATATACTATCAAAGTATTTTCAAAAATTGTATTAATTTCGTTTATGGTATTGATAATCCTTTTGATATGAAATATTTAACACATAAGCAAATATTTTTCTTATATAATCAAATAAATCCAAATACTTTTGCAGAATTTAAACAAGATTTTCATTCAACAGATTTATTAGATTATCAATATAGTAGTTTTCCTATACAAAAGGATTTGATTAAGTTCTATGATGTTAATGCTTTAGTTTCTGCTATCGAAGAAGTAGATCCTACTGGAAGAAAACTTCATAGTCTTCAACAATTTGAAACTACTAACTTATTTACAAGTTTTTATATTACACTATTTAATGTAGTAGCAATAAATGATAAACTCATTAAAATATGTGGTAATTGTAAAAGATATTTTATAACACATAAAGAAACTGTAACTTATTGTGATAGAATTATGGAAAACAAATTAACTTGTAAAGATATTGGAAATAGAGAATATCAAAAAAGGAAATTAGAAAATGACCCTACCTATGATAATTACAGACGAATCGGATTTAAGAAATATCAACGTTCAAAACGTAACCCAGAAATAGAGATATATGAGAAAGAATTGAATCAATATAGAGAAACAGGAAAACAAATGTATAAAGATTTTTGTTCTGGTAAAATCACTCATGAAGAATTTGAAAAATGGGTAAATGAACAAGATAAATAAGGAATGGTACAAATGCCATTCCTTATTACTTTTTATTTATCTATCTAATATTTCTTTGCTTAGTAATCTTATGGTTCCAATTTGTTTTTCAAACATTTTATCCCAAATATCCAAACATTCATTGGCTATATCTTTCATTTTTTTATCACTTTTTCCTTCTGTTTCATCATACAATTCTACTACTAATTTTGAGATTTCATCACCATTAAAATAAATATTTTCTCGGTCGTATTCATCTTCAACAAAAGCTTTTGATACTCCTAAAATTATCTCAGAAAAATCTAAAATTGATAATGCATTCTCTTCTAAATATTTAACTAAAGCATGTATAGACCTTCTTCCTGAGTTACTCTTTATTATTTGAATTAAAAAATCTTTGTCTCTTTCTAATTCTATCTCTTTTTCATAGAAGATTCTACTTATAAAACTTTCCAAATCACAATTATTGTTGTTTAATTTTAGGATTAAATCCTTACATTTATCATTATATTCTAAAGTATTAAAATATAGTTCTAGTATTCTTACTATTTGTTCTTCTTGAATTATATCAATATCTTTTACATTATTTACTATATCTCCATACTCATTATTAACAATATACATTTCAGCAACAGCTAATGATCCGATCTCCTTTAATTCTTTGTCTTTAGAATAATATAAGTTTTTGAATATTTCTAATACCTTTTCTTTATTGCTTTTATACATATCAAATAATAATCTTCTTGATTCCCAAAAACTTAAGAATCTTTCATCTTGTTCAAATAAATTGATAATTATCGGACTAGCCCATTCTTTTTCTATGTAATATGCTGTATACAAGCAACTCAAACTCGCAAATTTAACTACAGGGTTTTCATCATTTGTCATTTTTATTATTGTTTCCTTAAAATCATCTAGCCATTGGTTATTATTATATAACAAATGAGAAATTGTCCTTGCAGCAGTACCTCTTGTACAATTTAGTGAATTACTCTTTAACATTTCTATAGTTTTTATTTCAGTATCTTTTTCATTTGTTATATTAGGCTTTCCTAATTCAGGATCACGATGATTTATTGCAATATTCTTAATCATATCTATTGTATATTTAGACCAATTAGTATCCTTCTTTTTTTCAATAATCCAGCAAAAAGAATTTGCTCTATATGAAATATTATCACATGGAAATTCTTTTAATAATGCTTCAATTTTTTCATTTGGAACTTCATCTAACTTTTCTCCCATATGAAGCCCATTATAAAGTGCATCAATATAATCCTCTATTATAATTTCCTTATTATTCAATACTAAGTCTATCATTCGATTAGGTTCATTGGAAGTAGCACTGCTAAAACTAACTGAAAATTCTCTTAAGCTACTTTCTATAAATCCACCCTCTACTTCTTTCCAGTTATAACCTTCTTTTTTCTTTATTTTTGAATTTGATAATATTTTTAACCATTGTTTATCACTTAGTTTTTTACCTGAAACAGGTGACCAAACAGATCCACTATGTCCATCAGAATAATGAAAATAATTACTTCCATCATCAAATCTTCTGTTTAATACCATCATTAATTCTTTTGTTTTTTTATTCATTCTGTCTTTACATAAATGTGGTAATAATTCTACTTGTAGATTTCCCCACCAGTCCCATGGCATTTTTCTACATGTATAGTTTAATTTATATGCTCTAACATCTTTATATAGTTCTATACTATTCTTCTGAATATAATAATATATTATATTTTCCAATTTTCTATAATTTTCTATACTACATGTTTTAGAATGCTTCATTAGAACTTTTTTTGTAGTTAGAAGTTTATCATTATTTCCACTAGTCTGTTCAAAAATATTTTTTTCAAAATTATCACAAAAATATTCAATAATTCTATCACTATATTGTTCTGGTAAGTTTTCAAATCCCTCTAATATAAATTCATTAAATAGTGAATATCCTTTTCCCATATACTTTTCATAAATATTCCAAAATTTTTCAGGTTGATTTTTTATCAAATTATTATTAGCTTTTTTTATAATATTTATAGTTGCTCTTTCAATACCTATACTAAATTTATATCTAGCAGTCCATTTTCCAAAATTCTCATCAGTTTTAACAGGTATATAAGGTAACAACATATTTATTATTTCTTCATCATTTTTTATTATAATATCAGACTCTTCATCAACTAATTCTTCTTCGTATCTATACAATCTTTTATTTTTATTACTTATATTATATTCTATCCAAAATTTTATTAGTTTAATTGCTCTCATCTCATTAGTTTTAAATAAGGATTTAAAATCAATATAATCTTCACTTAATTCAGGATATTTCTCATATATTTTCATACGCAATTCAAATATTTCATCTATCTCTGAACTAACATCAAAACTAAAACATCTATATATTTTTTTATCAATCTCTTCATTTCTAAATAAATGCTTCTCTATAAATTTAGCAATTTCACTATCATATTTATTTTGTACACTTCGTAAAATAGAAACACATAATTCTATATTACTATCATCTTCCATCCATTTATCTAAAATACCATTTCTTAATAGTATTTTTACATATTGTACATTATATTGAATAACATTATTAATAATATGCTTACCATATACATCATTATTAAGAAATTCTAATATAAAACCTTCTATTTCACTATCTATTTCTTCTATTTGACCAAGCACTTCAAGAAATACATATTTAATATAAAATCTAACCTTCTCAGATAACAGTAATTCTTTACCTATCTTTATAAAATCTTTTACATTTATCTCATGTAAATCTTCTAAAAACATTTGTATTTGGTATCTTCTTGATGGTGTCTGTTGTTCAATATCTCCTATAATTTCTTCTATTGTCTTATTTTCTTGATACATATTAATCATCTCAATTTCAATAAAATAATCATATATTCTTTGATGAGTGAAAGATATATTTTGATTCTCAATAAATAAAAAACCATTGGAAGAAAGATATTTTAATGCATCTTCATTAACATTTAAGATTTTTCTCATTATACTTGTTTTTGACATGTTAAACATCTTTTTAACTATTTCGTTTTTGCAATTTTCTATTACACTGCTATCCATTTTTAACTCACTAGATTTATCTAATAATTGTTGCCACCATTCTTCTATTAATTTATTAGTAGTAAAGCAATTGTCATATATCTTACTTTTATCTAAATGACACCATATATATAAATTGCTTGAAATTTGAAGTAATTCATTTAGCTTTTTACTATTTTTTTCGTATTGTTCTCCGACTATACTTTTTACTACCTCCTCAGAAAATTTTTCGACTTCAATTTTATTCCACTTACTTTTCTCATCATTAATAATTAATTTTATTGTATTATCATATTTTAAATCATATGATCTACATACTAGTATAATTGAAATTTTATTTTTTCTCTTTTCATTTATACTTTTAACTTCATCTATTAATTGCTTACAAACAAATGCAGAATCATATGAATTTGTTTGTGTCCATCTTAAAGCATCTAATTGATCTAATATAATAACTGCTCTTCGTTCCTTTGAAATGCTATCTAAGCAATAACTTATTGATTTTGGAAATCCTAACATTCTTCCCCATTCTTCTGTGTTTTTTTCTGGAACTCTTTTATCAAGCTTTAAGGCAAGATATGGTATCTTATTATCTTTACAATTTTCTGTAATAAGTTGAACAATTCCACTTTTACCATATCCAGCCTTACCACTAATTATTATTGATTCACACCTACTAATTATTTCATTACATTTTTCATACTCATCTCTATGAATCATCTCATTATTAATTGGACTAAAAAACAGATTGAATTCTTCATTTAATGCTTGTATACGTGGCAATATAGTTGAATCATATGCTAAATTACTTAATTTAACATCTTTTTCATCTAGATATTTTTTTATAGTAATATAATCAATTTGCTTTCCCCAAACATCATCATTAACAATATAGTCTAATAATACGTTATAAACTTTTTCTTTATCATCACTAAATAAATATTTTATTTCTTTTAAGATCGTTTCTTTTAAATCAGTATCTGGAACTTGATGATATAATGTTCTTTTTAGATAATCTAAAGATTTTACTATATCAGCTTCTTCTTCTATATTTAATTTCATTCCCTTACAATATTCTGAATAAAAATTTTGCGTAGCTTTACTAGCTTTTAAAACTTGATTCTTATAAAAATCTTTAGCGTCTCCTGAAGATGTTTTGGCCATTTTTATTAAATCATTTAATAAAATAAAAGCTATTGGAGATACCATACTTACATAATTATTATTATCTCTATCAAGGTGGAATTTCCAAATATCCAAAATATTATATTTTTTTATAGCACCTATTGTCCATTTATCATTACTTAAATTTCTTCCTTTACATTGTTGTCCTTCTCTAGTTCCATCATTATTAACAATCCATATATCTATTCCTTTTTCATCATCACCAGTAGCTTCAATAATTATACTATATATTTCTTCTCCTATAACTCTTAAGAGTTGTAATATTGCATAATTAGTTTCATAGCTATTTCCAGCTTTATCCGTTCTGCCTCCTCCTTGATATGACATAATAATCTCTCCTTTCTCTGTGTCAGATTATATCACAAAAAGTCGAAATAATCCAGCATTATCAAGCAATCTACCATGTGAACTTTTCGACATTTTTCTACATTTTTTTACGCGTAAAATTTTATTTTAATACCTATTGCATTTTGTTATCATTTGTTATATAATTTATCTTGTTAACAGATATATTATTCTCCCTCCCACCCATATGTATGCCTGAAAGGAGGTGAAAAAGGTAATGGCTGGGAGTATTGAAAAAAGAAAAGGAGATAGTTACAGATTAGTCAAATGCGTTGGATACAACTTAAAAGGAAAACCAATTAAGAAAACCAAGACCGTTCATTGTAAAAGTATGAAAGAAGCTAAAATAGAACTTGCTAAATTCGTTGCTGATTGTGAAAAAGGTTTGTATATTGAAGGAAAATCTCTAAAATTTGAAGATTTTGTCGAAATATGGAAAAGAGATTATGGAGAAAAAGAACTTGCACCTTCAACATATACCAGATATTTAGGAATGCTAAATAGTAGAATTATACCTTTCTTTTCACATTTCTATGTAGATAAAATTAAACCTACTGACATAATGCAATTCTATGATTTGTTAAGTAAAGATACTCAAATAGTACGAAGAAAAAACAACAATGGTAAAAAAACAGGAAAACCATTATCATCAAAAACTATAGCAGAACATCATAGACTTCTTCATGCTATGCTACAAAAAGCAGTCTATTGGCAACTAATACTAGCAAATCCTGCTGAACGTGTTCAACCACCTAAAACTAGAAAACCTAAAAGAAGATACTATGATGATGAACAAAGTAAAGCATTAGTTTCTAACTTAATGGAACTTACAGAGGATCAAATCAAATATAAAGTTGCTATACTATTAACACTTTTTACTGGAGTTAGACTTGGAGAGCTTATGGGACTTGAATGGAATGATATTAACTTTAAAGATGGAATTGTATGCGTTAATCGTTCTAGTCAGTATTTAGCAGAAAAAGGTGTATTTACTAAAACACCAAAAACAGAAAGCTCTATTAGAGAAGTTGGAATACCAGATTTCGTTGTTTCATTACTTGAAGAATATAAATTATGGTATGACAATCAAAAAGAGTTCTGTGGCGAATTATGGATTGATTCTAATAGGTTATTTGTACAAGCAGATGGAAAGCCAATGCATCCTTCTACTATTAGTAAGTGGTTTGTAAAATTTGTAGAACAAATAGGACTACCTGTAATTAACTTTCATGGGTTAAGGCACACAAATGCGACCTTACTCATAGCACAAAATATTGAAGTCCCAATAGTATCTGCAAGACTAGGACATGCACAAATAACAACAACATTAAATTTCTATGTACATCCAATTATCGCTCATAATAAAACTGCTGGATTTGCATTAGAAAATCTGTTACTACCAGGACGTCAATAAAAATCTTTTTTCACTAAAGTCATTAAACTTTTCACGATAAAAAATAGTAAAAGACTACTAAATAATATTTTAGGTTTCCCATAGTCTTTTACTGAAATTTTATTAGATATATCAATGGTTTGTGAGGATTTCTTCCCCAAAATTTCCCCAAATGGCGTTTTTTAGGGAAAAATAAAAAATAGCAAATCTCTGAAAGACTTGCTATTAGTGGTTGCGGGGGATAGACTCGAACTATCGACCTTCGGGTT
>ULMP01042627.1_pt1 | contig 10344 bp, 8 predicted proteins | sample 1951681 | NCBI WGS metagenome assembly ULMP01 (sample SAMEA4835553, study PRJEB28245) | human gut metagenome | biome: gut microbiome; material: fecal sample | place: Denmark | collected 2008 | reverse complement strand
CGGACAGTTCCTTGCTCTTAGGGAAATAGCCTAAGAACCAGATGATTATGGAGCAGACAAGGATGGTGGTGGCCATTTTCTGCAGATATTGCTGGCCCTTTTCCCAGGTATGACGCCAGATGGCTTTTCCGGTAGGAACCCTGTATGGCGGAAGTTCCATAACGAACGGCAGATCATCATCTTTCACGAATTTGCTCAGCAGGATGGCGGAGAATATCGCGAGCACGATACCCAGCATATAGATGCCAAGCAGGGCAAGCGCCGCATTGTGCGGGAAAAACGCTCCGGCAATCAGCACAAAGATAGGCAGCCTTCCGGCACAGGACATGAACGGAATGATGGCTATGGTTATCATCCGGCTCTTTCTGCTCTCGATTGCACGTGTCGCCATAATCGCAGGCACATTGCAGCCGAAGCCCATCACCATAGGGATGAATGACTTGCCGTGCAGGCCGATCTTGTGCATCAGCTTGTCCACGATGAATGCGGCCCTGGACATATAGCCGGAATCCTCCATCAGGGAGATGAAGAAGTAGAGTATCAATATGTTAGGCAGGAACACCAGCACGCTTCCCACACCGGAAATCACGCCGTCCACTACCAGGTCCTTCACCCATCCGTCCGACATTATGGACGCCACGAATGCCCCGAACTTGCCGACCAGCCAGTCGATCCACTGCATCGGATAATCGCCCAATGAGAATGTCGCCTGGAAAATGAGGTAGAGTATCGCGATAAATATCGGGAACGCCATCCACTTGTTCGTCACGACAGCATCTATCTTGTCTGTCAATGTCTTTTTGGGTGTTATGTCCAGGTGTGGTTTGTACGTCTCGGCGAGCGCGCCCTGGATGAAGGCGTACTTGGCGTCCACGATGGCCGACTCGGTATTTGTATGCAGCAAGTCTTCGATCCTGTTCTCTTCTTCAGTCCGCGCAGTTATGATTTCATCCCTGTTCGGAAGGGTCTCTATGACCTTCTCTATGTCCTTGTCGTCTTCCAAGTACTTGATTGCCAGATACCTCGTGGAGTACTTGTCCCTCAGCGAATGGTTCTTCTGCAGAAGAAGCTTTATCCGGTCAATGCTCTTTTCGAGCTCTGCTCCATGGTTGATGTGGATATGTCTTGCGAGTTTCGCGTCGCTCTGAGTATATATCTGGATGACAGTGTCGAAAAGCTCCGGAATGCCCGTTCCGTCCCGGCTTATAGTAGGGCAGACAGGCATACCCAGGAGATAGCCCAACTGCTTGATGTCCAGCTTGTCACCTTTCGCCTTCAGCTCATCGTACATATTCAGGGCCATCACCACTCTGAGGTTCATGTCGATGACCTGGGTGGTGAGGTACAGATTCCTTTCGATATTGGATGCGTCCACGACATTGATGACGACATCAGGCACATTGTTGATCAGATTCTTGCGGACATAGAGCTCCTCAGGGCTGTAGGCGGAAAGCGAGTACGTTCCCGGCAAGTCCACAAGCACGAACTTGTATCCCTTATATTCGAAAGAGCCCTCTTTGGCATCCACGGTCACGCCGCTGTAATTGCCCACGTGCTCGTGCGAGCCTGATGCTATGTTGAACAGTGAAGTCTTTCCGCAGTTGGGATTCCCCACAAGCGCCACCCTGATGACGTGGCCCCGCTCCTCGGCGAGGTTGCTCATCATCTTGTTCAGCGACCATTCCTCATCACAGTCGTCAGCAAAAATGGTGTCGAATGCGTGGTCTTGCTGCATGGCTTTCTTGGCCTCGCTTTCACCGATGACCTCTATCTGGTCGGCCTCGCTCCGTCTCAATGACAGTTTGTAACCAAGTATCTCATATTCGATAGGATCTCTCAGCGGAGCATTGAGAACCACCGTCACTTTCTTTCCGGCGATGAAACCCATCTCAATCAGACGCTTCCGGAAACTCCCGTGGCCGTTCACCTTTACGATGACGCCCTGCTCTCCGGTGTTCAAATCAGATAATTTCATACTATCAAAAATTTTAAATTCTTCCTTGTCCGCCGTTGCCGCCTACTCCATTGAATTCATGTCAATGAGGTTGTTCAGCAGTGCGTACACGGTCAGGCCGGCCACAGTCTTGATGCCGGTTTTTCTCGTTATGTTCTTCCTGTGAGTTATCACAGTATATATGGAAATGCAGAAATGGTCTGCTATCTCCTTGTTCTGCATGCCTTTGGCCACACATACCAGTATCTCCTTCTCCCTCGCGGACAGCTCTTCTCCTTCTGCCTTCGCCTCATTTGGGACTGATTTCAATGTAGAGGTCAGCTTCTGCTCTATCTCATCGGATCTGTCTGAAAGATAGATGGTCTCATCATAGCCTGCCGCAATGCCGGCATCCATAGCAGATGAAAGCAGCGCTACCACAGGCACATCCAGAATGTTTCTTATCGTATCCCGTCCTGCAGAGCGTCCCGACCTGTCAAAAGCCGCCATATCTACGATGACAATGTCGGCATCATATTCTTCCAGCTGCTTCTCCGGCTCCTCAGACACATACTGAAGCATACCGCAGACATCGAAGCCGGAAAAATTGTCAATGACGTGCCTGATGCCCTCAGCAATGATTACTGACGGCTCGATTATGAGAATTTTTCTTACTGGCTCTCTCATTTTTCCGTTACTCCCAATGCCCTTTCCCTTGCCGCAGCCATAGGGACAAGAATTTCATCTTCAATATAAGTGTGTTTCCCCAGATCATCCTCCAATCTGTACAGACAATCCAGCACATCCTGTATGAGATTGCTGTCGCAGCTCTGAGGCAAGTACTTCATTACTATATTCTTGAGGTCGTTCAGCTTTTCCTCCACATTCGAATGGCTTTCCTCATACTGCCCTATCCTGTAGCCTGTCCCTGTGACAGCCTCTTCAGAAAGTTCCTTGATATACGGGAACACTGTCGCCTCCTCATATTCGAAATGCTTCAGAATCTCGCTCTTGTACCCTTTATAGAATCGCGTAAGAATCTGGCAATGCTTCTCGTCGCAATCCTTGATCATCTTATTGACAGCCTTTTCCAATGTCTCCAAAGCCTTTCCCATATAATAATGGTGCGAATAGTGAAGATACGTCACTATATCCTTCATGCTGCTTCTCGAAATCTCCTCTTCGGAAGGGACATAATTGTCAATGATATATATCTTGCTGATCAGCAGAAGCGTATGAGGATTGACATTGCTTTCGGCGCAAACCTCTTCTATCGTTTTTTCTCCGAATCCGAAGTTTATGCCGAGTCGGCGCATAACCCCTAAAAGTCTATGGTCTGCGTCAGGCAAATCTGCCATTTTCATCCCCGTTGAGAGCAGTTTCCCATTATGTTTATCTGTCAATGTCATAATTCCATAGTTAAACAAAGCAAAGTTAATAATCCTTAACCGAAAGTAAAAGCGGAAAGTAAAAGCGGTGCTCCTTCACAGGAAACCGCTTTTAACAACAATCAAAAGGATTCACTAACTATATGGCTTATAATCTCAATCCAACGACTGCAAAGTTACATTCAAGGGAAATACTGCACAATCCCTAATAATGGTTAAATTTGCAGAGAAAAAACATAAGGAAAAATGAGTAAGAATACACTGAAGAAACTGGAACTTCATATGCCCGGCAAGCGTCTGCTTCTGCACGCCTGCTGTGCCCCTTGCTCTTCTGCAATAGTAGAATGCCTTGTAAATCAGGGTATTAGGCCGGTGATATTCTATTCCAATTCGAACATTTTTCCGGAAGAAGAATACCTCAAGCGCCGCAACGAATGCATCCGCTATGCTGAAGAGACAGGATTGGATATAGTCAATGATGACTACTGCCACGAAGACTGGCGATGCAAAGCCAGGGGCCTGGAACACGAAGGGGAAAGAGGCGCAAGATGCTCAGAATGTTTCAGATACCGCTTGAAGAGAGCAGCCTCCTATGCGCACCGTAACGGCTTCGACGTGCTCGCCACCACCCTCGCTTCTTCCAGATGGAAAGATCTGACTCAGGTCAATGCAGCCGGAGCCTATGCCTGCGGCCTTTTCCCGGGCGTCACCTGGTGGGATATGAACTGGCGGAAGGGCGGACTTCAGGAAAGGCGCAACGAAATCATCCGCGAGCACGGATTCTATAACCAGTTGTACTGCGGATGTGAATTCAGCCTCGCCACATCTGAGGCCGTCAAGAAGGAACGTTAGTACAGAAGATCCGGATTGTTCTTATGGTCGCTTGAAAGGAAATCGAAGTGGCTTGAATGCCAAGTCCACGTGAAAAGCACACCGGAAGCGGCATCTTTCATCGTAACCGTCTGGCGGAACACCTTGCTGAACCGGATTTCCCGACCGGAAGAGACCATCTCGCCCAGGCATTTCCATCCGCCTGCAGTGAGTCCGAACACATAAATCGCTGTCCCGTTTCCGGAAGCGGAACGCACGCCGACCACAAGTTCCATCTCCCCGTCATCGGTAAAGTCGTGAGGTCCGACTGTGTACTCATTGGTTTTCAGCTCATTGCCTCCGTTGAACCCTATCTTCGGATAAGTCTTTCCGGAAGAAGTCGCCATGTTCGGCTTGCCGTCAATGAACAGGACCGTCCTTTTCCCCGATGCGTCTTCTACAGCCGTGACAGCGCTGTTCCCATAGTAGAAAGTGAGAACTTTGAACGCTTTTCCATAAGAGGAGAAGGTCAATGTCTTGCCCGCAGAACCGCATTGGGCAGCCGTAAAAGCAAATCCGCCCTCCAATCCAGAGATGAAGGGCGTCTGTGCCATAGCATTGAAAGCCAATGCTTCAAGTATCATGACTGCCACGCAGGCAGCAAATGTCTTCAGTGTTCTCATCAGGATGCAAAGTTAGAAAAAAATCGCATTCCTTCAGAAGACGGTCCGTCAGATTTTAGTGAGAAGTCCCTCTTCAAGGTCCTGTGCGGCGGTCTGCTTGATTCTGTAGTGGAGCTTCTTGCCTGTAGCATTGAGCGGGATCTCCTCCACGAACCTGTAGTAGCGAGGACGTTTGAAATTGGCTATGAACGGGCTTTCCTTGCAGAACGCATCCAGCTCTTCTACTGTCAATGAGTCATCACCTTTGATGACATAGGCTGTGACAAGCTGGCCTCTGACTCTGTCCGGAACAGCAGTGACGATGCAGTCTTTGACCTTAGGGTTCATATTGAGGACTTCTTCCACCTGGGTAGGATAGATATTCTCGCCTGAAGATATGATCATGTCGTCCTTTCTGCCCACGATGGTCACGAAATGGTTCTTGTCCCATGTGGCCAAGTCATTGGTATAGATGAAATCCTTGTAGTATTTTTTGCTCGTCTCTTCAGGGTTGTTGTAATAGCAATAAGGGGATTTTGCCGGGCTGCTGATGATTACTTCGCCCACTTCCACACCGTCGGTGGCAGCCAGTTCCTCAGGCTCGGCCTTGCGGTCTTCGAATACTTTCACCACTCTTACATCGTCGTCGATGCAGGATGCCCCTGCCGTGCCTGCGTATTCAGGAAGGTCAAACGGGCGCAGGAACTTGTTCCAGAAAGTCTCGGTGGTTCCGTATCCGTTGAATATGTTGTGTGTCAGCACTTTCTGGTATCTTATGCAGGATGCTTTCTCCAGCGGGCTGCCCATGGTCACAATACCCCTGAGCGAACTTATGTCCTTAGGGTTGCTTTCCTGTGCGTCGGCGAGGTCTTCCAGCACGGTAGGGACTCCGATCAGGAAGGAAATGTGGTATTTCCCGACATATTCCAGTGTTTTCTCTGCATTGAACTTGCCCATGATTACCATGCATCCGCCGGCGTACAGTGTCGGGCAAGGTCCTGCGCAGTGGAGTCCTCCTCTGTGGAACCATGGCGTGGTGTTCATCGTGATGTCCCTGTAGCTCATCGGAAAATGAATCATCACGTCGTGGCTGGAGAGAACTTCATTGATGCTGGTGAGCGGAACTGCTTTCTGGCGGCCGGTCGTTCCAGAGGTGTATAGTCTGGTGGTCTCGTCATATATGTTGAGTTCATATGGCGGGACAGGGTCCTCTGTGGTAGAGTTGCCTACATAGTCATTGTATGAGAGGATGTCTCCGTGGCTTGTCGCGTCCGTGACGATAAGCCTTTCCGGCTTGAAGGTGGCAAGACTTACGGCTTCAAGTATCTCGGCTTCCCTCTTGGAGTCGAAAAGCAGGATGCGTGGCTTGGAGTCATCTATGTTCTGTGCGATTTCACCAGGGCTGAGGCGGTAGCTTACCGGACAGTTCACAGTGTGAAGTTTGTGGCAGGCCACATATACGAATACGAATTCCGGGCAGTTGAGGAGCTGGTACATTATCACGTCTCCTTTCTTCATTCCGTCCCTGAGCATGGCTGCGGCGAACTTGTTGCTTTCGCGGTTCAGTTCATCGTAGGACCATCTCCTGTCTGTGTCAGGATATATCAGGGCGCTTCTGTTTCCATATCTTCTGACATTGCGCATAAAGCCGGCAATCCAAGTGTATTCTCTTTCGAAAATCTGTCTGAATTCTGTGTTCATGTCGTTTATTGTATTCTTGTTTGTAAATTGTTACGGCTGCAAAATTATAAAGGAGGGAAGAATGGACTAGATTTTTGTGATTAGATGCCTCCATATTTGATGAAATCCGGTAAAGAGTGGTGAAAAGCCGCATTTTGTGGCAAAACAATGACTGTTTTTACCTGGCAGATGCAACAAAAAGGAGATTTTCCGCATCTAAAAAAAGGTTATTGACACTGATTTTATGAGAAAATTGAGAAATATATTGCTTTTGGCATTGACCTGTCTGCCGGTGCTGTCGTGCTCGGTGCTGGGCAGTGACATGCTCTATGACATCGCCGGGATAACGCTGCGGATTTATCGTAGTGACGCGGACGGAAATGATTCGCTGAACCCGGATGTGAATGCTGAAGGGTTTGACCCGGGCAAGGTGACTGTCGTGTGGGAAGGAAAGACGTATCGCGTGGAGGAGTCTGAGGATTCCGGCGTTTCCCCAATGACCTACCTTCCGGTATTTTACGGGCTCAGGCTGAGTACCGACAACTTCGGAAAATGGTATTTCTGGTTCGGGGAACTGAGCGGTGAAGATGACATTGACAATAAGGACCTCGTCATCGACTGGGGCGACGGAACATCCGACACCATAACTGTATATAACAGGTTGAAGTGGAAGGTCAATGGAGAGCCGTCGATTACAAGGCGTTTCTACATCAATGGGGTGAAGCAGAATTCTGACATTCCGGTCTTCAAATTTGTCAAATGAAGACTTCTGTTGTTCAATAGAAGCCATACTTTTTGACGCGAATGATAAATTTCTTACTTTTGTACCGTCACTGTTCTGGCAGATGTCAGGAAAGTGGCGGCATTGTTTTGTATGTAACTTGAAAAAGTTACCAACGCATTTAAACTAAAGAATTATGCATATAGCTATCGCTGGTAATATCGGCAGCGGCAAGACCACATTGACAAGGATGCTGGCTGCGAGATATGGTTGGACTCCGAAGTACGAGTCTGTGGATTTTAACCCGTATCTGTCTGATTTCTATGATGATATGAGCAGATGGTCGTTCAATCTCCAGATTTACTTCCTGAACAAGAGGTTCAAGGACGTGGTGGATATCTCCAAGAACAGCGAAACTATCATCCAGGACAGGACCATCTATGAGGACGCCAAGATTTTCGCGCCTAACCTGCACGATATGGGCCTCATGAGTTCCAGGGATTTCGATACATATTCAGACTTGTTCGATCTGATGATGTCTCTGGTGAAGATGCCGGATCTGCTCATCTATCTCAAGTCTTCCATTCCTAATCTTGTGTCCCAGATCCAGAAAAGGGGCAGGGAATATGAGAAGACTATCCGTATCGACTATCTTACCGGGCTGAACGAGCGTTATGACAAGTGGATAGACTCTTACAAGGGACATCTCCTCGTCATTGACGCGGACAAATACAAGTTCGGAAACAAGGAAGAGGATTTCGAGGCTGTGACCGATATGATTGACTCAGAGCTGTTTGGCCTTTTCCCGTCACAGGAAACTAAGTAAAGTTTATTTTATATGACAACAAGACCGACAATTATCGATTTCGTTGAGAAATACACTCGCGAGTTCGCGTCTCACGTTTTCTTACGTGAGAAACCGGCTGACCATTGGACCGAAACGACATTTGAACAGACCCGCCTTGAGTCTTACAGAGTGGCTGCAGGACTTATGGCTCTCGGCCTGAACAAGGTGGACAAAGTATCGCTGCTTTCTGAAGGCCGCAACATGTGGGTTATCGGAGAGCTCGGTATTCTGTATGCTGGAGCTGTCAATGTTCCTCTTTCCATCAAACTGGAAGAGGGCAGTGACCTGGTTTTCCGAATCAAGCATTCCGATTCCCGTTTCGTGATGGTTTCAGGAACGCAGCTTCCTAAGGTAAGACGTATTATGGCTGAAATTCCGGGCGTGGAGAAAGTCATTGTACTGGATGACCTTGCGGAATATAAGGAGAATGAGATACCGATGTCCGAGGTGCTGAAACTCGGCGACAAGTTCATGAAGGAGAATCCGGGAGCGCTCGAGGAGAGATACAAGTCCATCGGACCGGATGATTATGCCAATATCAGCTATACCTCCGGCACCACTGCTGACCCTAAGGGTATCCTCCTCACTCACAGGAACTATACTGCCAATGTGGAGCAGGCTCATTCTGTGGTTGCGATTCCAGAGGAAGCCGTGATGCTTATCATTCTGCCTCTCGACCATTGCTTCGCCCATGTTGCTGGTTTCTATACGATGATGTCCTATGGCGGAAGTATCGCCACCGTTCCGGTCGGAAAGACTCCTATGGCATCACTTAAGAATATCCCGATGGCCATCAAGGAGGTAAGACCTCACGTGATGCTTTCTGTTCCTGCGCTTGCACGTAATTTCAAGAAGAATGTCGAGTCTGGAATCAAGGCCAAGGGCCCTAAGGTGGAGAAACTCTACAACTTCGCATTGAACCTGGCCATTTCCTATAATAAGGAGTATTACAATAGAGGCGGATTCTTCCAGCTCTGGAAAAAACCTCTTATGGCTCTCTTCGACAAGATCATCTTCAAGAATGTACGTCAGGGATTCGGCGGCAGGATGATGTTCTTCGTTGGCGGCGGTGCGCTTCTGGATATCGAACTCCAGAGATACTACTGCGCCATCGGTATTCCGATGTTCCAGGGCTACGGCCTTTCTGAAGCTACCCCTATCATTTCAGCAAACTCTTTCGACGCCTGCATCTTCGGTTCGTCCGGCCGTGTAGTGAAGCCGATGGAAATCAAGATCTGTGACGGGGACGGCAAGTCTCTCGGCTATGGCGAGAAAGGTGAAATCGTCATCAAGGGCGAGAATGTGATGGCAGGTTACTGGAAGAACCCTACTGCAACTGCTGAAACAGTTGTTGACGGCTGGCTCCATACCGGTGATATGGGTTATATGAGGGACGAGACTTTCCTTTATGTGGTAGGCCGTTTCAAGTCATTGCTCATTTCCGCTGACGGCGAGAAATATAGCCCGGAAGGATTTGAGGATTCGCTTACTGACAGCTCGAAATACATTGACCAGGTGGTTCTTCACAACAACCAGGACCCTTACACGACAGTGATCATCGTTCCTAACAAAGAGGCTCTGAAGGACTTCGTGAAGACGGAGAATCCTGGTATCGACCTTGCTTCCCGTGAGGCTAAGGAACTGATGCTTAAGAAGATTCAGGATGAGGTCAATTCCTACAGGAAGGGCGGCTCACGTGCCGGCATGTTCCCTGAAAGATGGCTTCCTGCTGCAATTATCGTGGCTGACGAGCCGTTCACGGAGCAGAACCACATGGTGAACAGTACCATGAAGATTGTCCGCGGAAAGGTGGAGAAGCACTATGCTGACCGCATTGAATATGCATTGACGGCAGAAGGCAAGAACCTCCTTAACGAGAAAAACATTGCATCGCTGTAGAGCGGTACAATGTTTTTTCGTGCTTCGGACGGGACTTGAACCCGTACAGGCATTGCTGCCCAAGGGATTTTAAGTCCCTCGTGTCTACCAATTCCACCACCAAAGCGAATTGGAATGACAAAGTTAGATAAAAATGTTTAAAAACAAAATATAGACAAAATGGGATTACTCGATGGAAAAGTCGCCCTTATAACGGGCGCTGCTAAAGGAATCGGAAAGGCTATTGCTCTGAAGTTCGCTTCAGAAGGTGCTGATGTCGCTTTTACTGACCTCGTAATCAATGAAGCTGCTGAAGAGACGATAAAGGAACTTGAGGCGTTTGGACATAAGGTGAAAGGTTATGCTTCCAATGCTGCTGATTTTGCTCAGACTCAGGAAGTTGTGGACCAGATTATGGCAGAGTT
>ULMP01047899.1_pt1 | contig 10356 bp, 12 predicted proteins | sample 1951681 | NCBI WGS metagenome assembly ULMP01 (sample SAMEA4835553, study PRJEB28245) | human gut metagenome | biome: gut microbiome; material: fecal sample | place: Denmark | collected 2008 | reverse complement strand
CGGATACGGTGGTTCAACCAGAACCGAGTTCCAGTCTTCAGTAAAGGGCATATTCAAGCAGCTCTCAACTTCTTGGAAAGCCCTCAGCAATGCTCAAATTCTCGCATGGAACAAACTAGCGGGCACGCAGGCTGGTCATTCAGTTTTAGGCTCAAGCAGCAAAATCAGTGGTGCCAACCTCTTCATGCGGCTCAACTACTGGATTGTTTACTGCGGTGGAGAGATCCTTCAGGCTCCTCCAACACTTGTAGGCGTAGAGGCTCCATCCGAAGCAGTCATTACCCTCACAGCAGAAAAGTTCACTTTCGCGCTTGAACAGGCTCCTGCCGCAGCAGCCGACCTTCGACTGGTCATCCAAGCATCAGCACCTCAGAGCAACGGTATTACCCGTGCCTATAGCAAGGCGGCTACCATTGGCGGAGCACGTGCGTGCAACACTGAAGAAATCAACCTCAAGGTCGATTACGAGGAGAAAAATGGCACGCCTGCCGCCGCTGCTCCTAAGGTATTCATGAAGTACTTTCTCGTGAACACCAAGACCGGAGAGAAATCAGGCGAAATGATGGCAATTGCGAAACTCTAATAAGGGGTCACAAAGCACTCTTAACCTAAATATAGCCTATGAATCGGCCCCATCCTGCCGCGATGCACGATGGGGCTTTTTAGCATAAAAGACATGAACCATGACAGCAGATTCAATCATCCAACTCATTACAGTACTGCTCGGTAGCGGAGGACTGATTACCATATTCCTTGTCAGCGAAAAGAAAACTGCAGCCATGCTAGAAAACATGGCCAAAGCCAACGAGGAATGGAAAAAAATTATCGATCGGCAGACCGAGGAAAACAAGACCCTCCGCAGCGAGTACACAAACCTCCAAGAGAAATACCACAAACAGTTTGACATCAACACGGCACTCCATCAAGAGATTGACACAAAGAATACAAAAATAGCGGTCCTATCGCTTCTGCGATGTAAAAAGCTCCGTTGCATTGACCGCGAACCTCCCTACGGATCCGGCGTTGTTGACCTGTCAGACAACGACACATCTAAAACCAAAGAACAATGAAAGGAAATATCACCAAGAACTTCCGATGGGAAGAGTTCGAGATAAGCGACAAAGCCGCTGAACTCGAAATTGACAACACTATCCCAGATGACACAGTCGCAGAGAACATCCGTACGCTCGTATTCGAGATTCTTCAGCCACTCAGAGATGCATGTGGACATCCGTTAAGGGTAAACTCTGGTTACCGCTCCAAAGCTTTGAATAAGGCAGTAAAAGGCGCAGCGAACTCGCAACATACCCGGGGCGAAGCCGCAGATATCCACGAAGACAACCCGTTCACGCTTGCTTGGCTCGTTCTTCACATCGGACTCCCCTTCGACCAGCTGATACTGTATGACACGTTCATCCACCTGTCACACAAGAAATACGGTCCACAACGGGGACAGATTCTCTACGACCAATCCTACAAATCCAAATTCAAAGAAAGACTATGATACAAGACAACCTTTCCAGAATACTTCTCAGAACAGCGGTGGCTATATTCCTGATAGCCGCCACTATCCGCATCTGCACCTACAGTTGCACATCAAGCAACGGCTACACATCCATCGAATACCAAGCTGATACAATCCGAATACGCGACACAATCCGCATTCCCCACCCAGTATCCGTCACATCTAGAACAATCGACACGATGACAGTTCTTGTCCACGCAACGGACACTCTCCGGATCCACGACACGCTCTACATTAGTCTGCCAATAGAACAACGGACTTACACCGACTCCACCTACACAGCCTGGATATCCGGCTACCGTCCCAAACTTGACAGCATTCTGATCTACCCACAAACCACCACCATCACGAACACAATGACCATAACCCACAGTTCAAGGCAGCCTCGCTTCTCCATCGGCTTGCAAGCCGGCTACGGCGCAACAATCAGCAACAATCAGCTGAAGCCAGCGCCATTCGTAGGAATTGGGATAAGTTGGAATTTGATACAATTTTGAGATAGAAGAATGTCCTGCGCGTCATCTTCATAACGTCTGAGCATTTCCCCATCCCAGATAATATCGTATATTTGCAGCGTGGGGTCAGTAGCTTGACTTCATTTGTTAACACCTGGGCGTTCTTCGTTTCGTGCGGAGGACGCCCTTTTCCGTGGTCAATTATAAGAAATGGAGTCTTCGATACAATCTATTGAAGATTCTATCGAATTTTGTCCACGATGAAAATTTGGTGGACAATCGGTGGACAAAAATGATAACTAATTTCTTATAAATCTCTGATTTGCAGAAGAATAACATATTCTTCTAATTCCTGCATCGGGAAATAAGCTATAATGGCAAATATAGTTTAAATTCCATCATTCCCATCAAAACCTTTGTTAACCGTATTAATATGCTCGTACAAAGTCCACTGGAAGACGCTGTTCAAGATCTAGTTGCAGGTCTCGTCAAGCCTCATTCAGTCTCTCCTCACAAAACCGTTCAGGTTTCTATAGAAGAAATATCAAATACGCCAAATAAAATTTCAGCAAAACTTGATGCATTGAATAATAATGTAAAAAGTTAAATATAAATTCTTAAGAAGAATGCAAAAACAATTAAGAGCGAAGAAATTACTATATCAGATTTCTTCGCTCTATAACATAATTTTATTTCACCAGCGACTTGAATACTTTATCTATACAGCGTTTTTTCTGTTCCATATTTGGATGAACATATAAGTTCAGCGTAGTTGATATGTTTGAGTGTCCCAATAGCACACTAACAGTTTTATAGTCACAACCGACTTCTATACAACGAGTCGCAAAGCTGTGGCGAAGTCCATGGTACATTAATTTTGGAATATCAAGTTTCTCCATCAGCCTTTTATAGTAGTTGCGATACGTACGTGGTTCTATCGGACATTCATCATTAGTTAGGATGTAATAGTCATCGTTAACTACTTTTTTCAAAGGCTTCAACATTCCTAGTAACTCTTTATTCATCGGAATCTCGCGACAGGAGTTTTTGGTCTTTGGTGTGTTTATGACCAGCTCAGTGTGCTTTTTCTCCCCTTCTATAACATAAATACGCTCTATTGTTCGATTAACGGTTAGTATTCCATCAGTGACATTGATATCACTCCATTTCAAAGCACAGACTTCTCCTATACGTAGCCCTGTACTAAGGCTGATATAAATACCAAGTCCCATGAATGTAAAATGACTTTGGATATGGTTTAATATCTTTCTATGGTTAGTAACGGACAGGACTTCCAATACTTTGTTCTCTGAACTAGGGGGATATTTGATGTCCCATTCATAATAAGTCATCCATTCCTTTTTCACTCCGAACTTCATTACCATTTTAAGGACTATCAGAATATCCTTGACCGATTTAGTGCTTAATCCACTTTCAATTTTGTGCAAAACAAAAGCTTGAACACTCTGTTCCGGAAGTGAATTATCCTCCCCGAAGGTTGGAAGAACATGGTTCTCCAAGATCAATACGTATGCAGCCATAGTGGACTGTTTCACATAAGGCCGCTTGTACTCTTTCCAGGCAGCCGCAATTTCTCTAATACGTTCATTAAAAAAAAAGCCGATATAAAGCAAACTGCGGAGCCCATAGTGCAAAAGTGCAAGTGCAAACGCATTACGTTCAATTATTAATAAAGGGAAAAGAATTTGTTTAATATGCCATAGTTCTTTAATTTTATTGGTTCAAACAAAAAGTATACATATTGGGAATCAAGCCTTTTATATATATGGGAAATAGAAATTTCTACATATTTACAGGAGGACCCGGAAGTGGTAAATCTACAGTTCTTGAAATATTGAAGAATAAGGGTTATCTAGCGGTAAATGAGGTTGCAAGAGAAATTATCAAGAATCAGGTCAGAACAGGCGGTGATGCGCTTCCATGGAAGAATACAGTCAGATATTCGAATCTGATGCTTTTACGGTCAATCGTTGACTTTGAAGAATTCGTTCACACTGACAAACCTTGTTTCTTTGACAGAGGAATCATTGACACAATCGGGTATGCCCGCCTGATTAATATACCGGTATCAGACGATATGCTACTGGCCTCAAACCGTTACAGGTACAACAAAAAGGTTTTTCTTTTTCCTTTCTGGAAAGAAATTTATGTCAATGACGCTGAGAGAAAACAGGATTTGGATGAAGCAGAAAAAAACGTGTCTTGTTTTAAAGGATACTTATGAAAAATTCGGATATGAGACTGTCGATGTCCCGTTTTTGTCTCCCGAAGAACGTGCAGAATGGATCTTACAACAGATATGAGAAAGAAACATGAAATAACAGAATGCATATAATGAGTTGGATATATCATCATACAAGTATCTGTTATGATCCTTGCCATATGGCAACTCGTCGGAAATACATACTTGAACTTGGATTAAAAATCACTTAATTTATATATAACTGTGCTTCAATGTTTGTCAGCCAACCAGTAGAAAAGTGACAAGGAAGAATCTAAAGATTGTGGAAAGGATTAAGATTTAACTTTTTAACCTACAAGGTTTATTGGACATCTCTTTAGTTACAAGAACAATTTGTAAATTTTATATTTCGATATTATATCCTCCTTGGTATGTTGCTTCAAAATAGTAAATCCTCATCACTCTCCGTTTTGCCAGGTTCAATATCCGTGTTCTCTGCCATGGTTTCTACTGCTGTATTCTCTATCTCTTTCAACACGTCGTTTATTTGCGTCTGTTCTTCCTTTGAGATGCTTTCATCATAATCACGGTCAAGTACTTCACCAGCCAAGAGTGCCTTGATCATCTCGATATACGAAAATTGCGCCTCTGCGGTGCCTTTAAACATGATTACCGACACATCGCCATTTTCGATCTTCTTAAATACCAGTTTCATATCGTTTAATTGAATTTTTTCAGGTTATACTTCTTTACTCTTTTCTTGATCGATGCCTTGCCACCGTCGGTCTGATCTGCTATCAGGTCCAGCACCTTCTTTTTTCCAATCTGGCCTTCTAGCGGGGCTGAACGGATTGTGATTTTCTTCCCATCATTCTTACAGAGCACAATGGTCTGAGCATCAGCCATCATCGGTATAGTGGCGTTGTGGCTCACCAGTATCACTTGCTTCCTGTACTTCACCTTTTTGATGGTCTGTACCAGCGCCTCGTTGATATACTTCACAGCTAGATTGTCTTCCGGCTGATCAATGATGATAGGTGAATTGCCGCCATCATAGCCAAGTATCAAATCCAGCAGGATAGCCGACTTCCAGCCAGGACTCATCTCGTAGAAATTCCTGCCATCCGAAGACACGATTTTATACGATGTATGGTCGTTTTTCCGCAGGTATTCATAGATAAAGTCACCCAATTCCCTATATGAGCTCACCCTTGGACGCTGTTTGAACTTCGTCTGGTACATATTATTAGGCACCACATCGTCCATATTCCTGAAATGGTGGTTCAGATACTTATTCAGCGCCTCCATTAACACTCCTTCGTTAAATTTGAACGTATTTTCTATGTACAGCGTGTGCCCAGTGGCCTTCACTTCCTTAGTGGTAAACGACCTGTTCATCTCGGTCAGTTTCACTTTCTGCTCAGCAAAACTGCGGCTGTATTTCACGTAGTCACGTAGGTGCTGTATCAGTTTCCTGCGGTTTTGCAAGTTGCTCTGGTTCTGTCCCTGCCTTGTTTGCAGTTCTTCGTCCTTCTCTTCCTTGCGTGTCGCTATCAGTGCGGCCACATTTTCAAATAGCACTGCACCATTTCTAGCTTTAGCAAGCTCCTTCAGTATAATCTCTACCTCCTTGCTGATGTTGTTTGTGAACGGATTTTCGTTTACAAACTTTTTCAGAGCCACCATATTTTCAACGTTGGCATTGTATTCTTCCTCCGGATAGGCACATTTCTCGTTTTCATTATTCTTGGGCATCAGCGGCTGGAAAATGTTTCCTTCCACTTTACCCTTCGTAATCAGTTTGCCGGGATGTGGAATATCCTTAAGCCAACGTTCTATCTTCTCAATGTTTTCCACGCAGAGTAGCATCTCGTCTACTATGCGTTTCAGGTCAGCCAGCGTTTTGCTTATTTGTCGCTTTACGTTGTCATCGCTCGGAAATGCTTTCTTCAGGATTGGAATCTCGTCTATCGAGGCCTCATCATTCCTGTTCACCAAATCTGCTATAAAATTCTGGTGAATGTAGTATGGATGAATTTCAGACGGGTTCTTTACATCTATGTTCTCCACCTTGAACTTAGCATATTCCGAATTTTGCAAATCCTGTTCAAAGAACTTGTTCACAGAATCCACAAACAGCGTTTTACCCGACGACGAGCCGCCTATCACCACATTAAGTCCTTCTGTCAGTTCCACATTAATGTCTATCAGCTCGTTTGACAACTTCACCTTACCTATGTGGTCGCATTGTATCTGAGGCTTCTCTTTCTGGTAGAACAGTCTCGAACTCTCCGAGAGTGACAGTCTCACGCCGTCATATGTCGGTTCAGCCATCATCCACGTAGGAACAAAAGGCGAAGCCTCGCTCGATTTCGGGTCTGGGTAGCGGCTGGGAACGTAATTGTCCGAGCAGGTCAACAGGTTCACAAACTCCGCTATGCCCAGTTTGGCAAAATACTCTCGTGTGGTTTCCAATCCCTTGTCCTCACGCGCAGTAAAGCCGTCAAACTGGTTGTAATAGATACTGCGGCTGATGGCGTTATCAACCTGTTCTCCCTCATGCAACGAGTAGTTGAACTGTCCGTGCCTCTGCCCAGCGTGTGGCAACAGCATAAACTCAAATGGATCGAATGCATTAATTACCTTCTGTATGTCGGGTATCGACTGGTCGGTTTTGCATGGCAGTTTGTTTGTATATAGCTTGTCTAGGATGTCGTTTAGCGCTTTAATGTTTTCCTCTGTCACATCAAGATTGAAATAAATATGGCAGTGGAATGCTTCTACGTCATCGTGGTTCTTGATGTGCAGTTCTGCGCCCAACAGCAGGTTCACCCCGACTGCCTTGGCAGCCAGGTATGCTTCCTTGTTGATGGTGTTGTGGTCGGTGAAGCTTATTAGGAACGGTTCGTCGTTGTTGTACTCCTTAATCTTCTTTACCAGCGTCGCAACATCATAGTCCGTCGAACGATCGTTCGCGTCGGGATAGGTGTGGATATGTAAGTCAATATACACTGGCTGCATGGTCTTCGTCTCCTTTCTCTATTCGTTACAAACTTTAAATTCATCCTCAAAGTATGGGATTGCCCCATACTTACCTTCCAAATAGTTCTTCTCGTAGTTGCTATCTGTTCTCGGCTTTGCCCCGTTGTCCAGCGTTATATTCATCATCGGTGTGAGTTTCGTAGAATAGCTCGTTTTTGCATTCTTTTCTACAAAGACCACCTGATCTCGTCTCAGCAATTTCTTCGACAGTATGTTGGTATCGTGAGTTGTAAAAATCAGCTGCGCTCCGTTAGGGTTAGTTTCTGCATAGTTAAAGAGCCTAACAATACGTAGCGATAGCAGCGGGTGCAACTGTGCATCCAATTCATCCACAAACAGCGATTTCCCATGCCGTAAGGTGTCAACAATAGGCCCGGCTAGATTAAACAGTTTCCTCGTACCGTCCGACTCCCTTTCATCTATGTCAAAATCAACCATCCCAACAACCTCACCATTTGCATTTAATTTACTATGTTTGGCATAGGCAACAATGGGTGGATGCTCTTTTAGCGTTGCTATAATTTCTGCGGGCAAACCTTTGGGCAGCATCTTTTCATCAATATACTCTTGTTCGGTGGTCACTTCACGAAACCCTACATCCATACCGCTGATGAAGGCCAGAATTTCATCTTTATAATCAGTCCTGGTATGAAGCATCTCCTTGGTATAGCGCGAAAAGTCATTATCTCGTAAACCGGAAATCACGTTAGGCTTTGTTCTGAACCATTCTATCACACGTTTTGATATCTCGCCTCCTAGTTGTGCGGCTAACGAAATAAACAACCTGTTATTGTTCAGTGGAATGATGCCTTCTTTTATTGACAAACCTTCCGGGTAGTTCTGCTCATCAATCTCAATTGTATCTAGGGTACGTTTTAATAGTGTCTTCAGCGATCGATTTGGAAATTTTGCTATCAGCCATTCCTCTTCTATCCTTTTTGCAGTGTAGCTGAAACCGTATATAAACTTGTCGGTGCCATCCACAAATGACATTTCAAACCGTGTTGGTCTCGCTTCCTTATCCGAAAGGAGGAAGGCATCATACGGTAACATTTCGTTATCGTTTAGTCTCACTGAATGGATAACGATACCCCTCATCATACCAACAGCCTTGAACACATTTGACTTACCGCTGGAGTTAGCTCCATAGAAAGCCTTGGCATTAAGCACGCGAGTGTTTGCAACGGTGGTGTATCCCTCGTTGTCCATGTCCTTAATGCCTGTATCAGCCATGAACGACAATCTGATTTCTCCGTCTATCGAACGGTAATTCTCTGCGATAAAGTTTGTTATCATAACTCCATTTTTGTGACTTTTACTCAAATATGACCTGCAAGATTACATATTTCAGTTTATATACACAAGTAATTTTCGGATTTTCTTCAAAAATAAGACAAATTGACAGACAGGTAAAACGCCAGTCTGACAGTGGCAGTCCTGACTGACAGTGTGGCAAAATTTGTAAACTTAGCGGAATATCAGTGTATTATTCATTTATTTCAATAAATACAGCTACTGTTTTTGAGGTTTTTGCTCAAATTTTAATAATTGGCATTCTTATTGCTCCTACTTAGGATGTGGACTCGTTCCTGAGCATCGAAACCACGCCAAGGAGTAAAGCTCTGCTGTACTGTTCAGACAACAGGAACTATATCCAATTACACAATGGCAGACTTCAGTGAAGAAACAAAACTTGCTGTCTGGAAGAAAGCACAAATAGCCGGGGACAATAACCCTGCAGTGTGGCGTAAAGACCAGTGTGGTGCATGGATTGGTTGGAATTACTATGGTGACAGAACCAGTCAATATGGATGGGAGATTGACCACATTACTCCCGTTTCCAAGGGCGGATCTGATAACTTGTCCAACCTTCGACCACTTCAGTGGGAAAACAATGCCTCCAGACAAGATGGCCGTTTGTGCTGCAAAATCACTTCTCATGGGAACCATAATGTAGAGAAGTAATCGCCAGGTTTGTACGGTATGCAACGCCTAAAGTGCTCCGTAGCGGAATCGGAAGGCCACCGCATTGTTTTTCACAATTTAAACCTTACTGTTATGAGGAAAGAGATACACATTGTTTCTAATCCAAACAGAGGAGGTTGGGATGCGAAAAGACCTAACGCAGATAGGGCTTCAAAGCACTTTGATACGAAAAAAGAAGCAATGGAGTGGAGTCGCGATCTGGCAAAGAGGGAAGGACTAGAACTTATTCCTCATGGCACAGATGGTCAGATTCAAAATCCCAACAGCTATGGAAATGACCCATGTCCACCCAAGGACAAAAAGCATTAAGCATTGCTCTTCATGGAGATAGCAGGCCTCTGAAACGGCCTGCTATTTTTATTTTGGGTATCGTTTGCAGTATAGATCAATCCCTTAACAAAAAGAATTAATAGGTTTTACACTCCGTATCGTATCTTCACAAATGCGCAGAGAGACACTTTTAAATTTATAATCTCTGGAGTACTCCCCAAAGTTCTATGTCTAATTTTTTTGAGCATTACATTTTGAATTTCGTTTTATCCTTTTGCGCAAAATATTTGATAATATCGATGTAAGTTACTCATTTTCAAAACTAATTTCATTTATTGTCACACACTTTTCCCAGCGTATCAGACTCCATTTATACACTTTTCCATGATATAATCAACTTTACTTTATCCCCGTATTCATATATACGTTCATTAAAGTAAAGTCAAAATAAGGGAAGAAAAGAGATGGCTGCGCCACGGCAAATAGCTGAAGCCATTTTTCTTTTGGCTGAAAATCTTATAAGCAATCCGGATGTAAAGGTTGGTCCCCAATGGCCACTCCAATCAAGCTCCAAATACATCACTTGGAACCCGAAAATATCCGTGAATCCAGACTCGATTTTACAGCCCATTTTGGCGAAATAAACCCCGACATGCCCTATCTTTGTAGACGAGGCCAGTCGGGGCTTGAAAAGGCCGTTTTTGCCTTTTTCCCCTCTGTTCGGAGAGAGTCGATAAAAAAACGTTAAATCTTCGATTTTTCGCAAAAAAACAAGTAAATTTTTGAGCAGTCTACCTTTTAAGACGCAAACCATTGATAATCAATAGAAATATGATGATGCATCGACAAGAACCACTTCTACAGCGTACCCTATC
>ULMP01053481.1_pt1 | contig 10422 bp, 7 predicted proteins | sample 1951681 | NCBI WGS metagenome assembly ULMP01 (sample SAMEA4835553, study PRJEB28245) | human gut metagenome | biome: gut microbiome; material: fecal sample | place: Denmark | collected 2008 | reverse complement strand
CCGCCTCAGCAGAGCCGTTTCTCAAGTGAGCTTTGTTATTATACCAAACCGCCCCCCTTTTGTCAACACCTTTTTTCAATCTTTTTCCCTTTTTTATTGGCTCTCCTCCAACTCCTCCGCGTGTTGCTTTTCGTATGTTTTAAGCGTTATTATCGTTTTTTACTGTTTTCATAAAACCATTGACACCATGTGACATGAAGATATATAATATTTCAGTAAAATATTTAAGGAGAATTGACATGACACTTGAAGAATTTATTACAGCTCTCGGCGTCCCGACAATTGGAACGGTCTTGGGCGAACCAATAAACTGCGGCGCAGGTCTTGCGATTGATGACGAAACAAACGGCGGTGAGGACGACTCATATATGCTCGTTCTCGGCGATGTAACATCTAAAATGTACCGTGATTTTCTTGCTTCACTTGTGGGAACAGGACGTAAAGAGACATTTCACCGTGAATTCAACGGCAATATTTTTGCCGAGTTTTCCGACGATGACAGAATTATTTATACATACTACACTGCCGAAACAATGCTTGCGAGAATTATTTTTGATAATGCAAGCTCTCCCATTTCCGAGATAAACGATATGTCGGACGACGTTAGAGGCGATACGGCGCTTATGCAGTTCTCTCTGCGTTACGGCAAGATGATTCGCTTCCACAGCTGCGACTGCGGCATGCTTTACGCAATGAGAATGCGTGACAATTCCGTTATCATCATTGACGGCGGCGAGATTGAGCAGTGCACGGAGGAAGCATGTGATGAATTTATGCGCCGCCTTGAGGATCTTACAGGTAAAAAAAGAGGCGAAAAAATCCGTGTTTCGGCTTACCTTTGCACCCACAATCACGACGACCACATGGATTTTTTTATCAAGCTTCTCAAGCGTGAAAAGGATGTTCTCGACGTTGAGCGTGTGATGTTCAACTTCCCGTCAAAGACCTTGCTTGAATACGGAATCCCGTGTGCGAACAAGCTTAGAAGCAGAATCAAAAAATACGCTCCGAACGCTAAATTTCTCAAGCTCCACACGGGTCAGACGGTTCGTTTCCCCGATGCGAGAATCGAGGTTCTCTCAACTCATGAGGACATACTCCCCCGATCCACCCGTGCAAGCGGCAACGACGTCTACAGAAGCGTTAACGAAACATCTACGATTTTCCAGATCATTTTTGACGATTGCTCCGTCATTTTTCTCGGCGATGCGGAGGAAACAAACGGAGAAGCTCTGCTTGCACTTTACGGCAGAAACTCGCTTTCCTGCAAATATCTTCAGTGCGCTCATCATCTCATAAATGACGACAGGAATATTTATAACAATGTTAAAGCTGAGAAGCTTCTAATTCCGCAGTGCCGCTATATTGCCATGACAAGCGAGTGCGACAACACACGCTATTTCACTCAGCTTTTCGGCGAAGAAAATATGTACTATGCAGGCGACTGCACCTATGTTTTCACCGTTAAAGACGGCAATGAGAGAATTGATTACTTTGAACAAAAGGGCTACCTCTACGACAACAGCGGATATTGATTACATTATAATATAATAATAAAAACAGGCTGTGATGAATTTTCGGTTCGTCACAGCCTTTTAATTATTAACTATGCAGTTTTAGCAGTATAATTGCTTTCTGGGTCACAAATTATTTCTCAAAACAATAAAGTTATTTAAACATATCCTTAATAAGCTTATAAATATTATCAAAGAATACAATTATAAATGCCGACCTTTCAGCAATCCTTGTCTGAGAAGCGCCGCAATGGCAAAACCTTGTTTCTGTGCCGTTAGCAAACAGCTTAGCATCGCCGTTCGACTTCCAGTCACTGAAGTTGTGACCTGTCGCCTTATGATTCGGGTCATTTACGGTATCCGTCACCCCGCAATTCTTACCTGTACATACAGCCGTCATCGTGCCGTTCTTCTCACAATACGCATCTTTGTTATATGTGTAGTCACCAAAGACATGGGTATGCGGCCTTGTATGCGTTTCGCCGCATTCGCAAACGCCCGTTTCAGTCTGCTTATCTTCATTGACAATATAGTTTTGGAAATTGTGAATATGCTCTTTTGAATCTATATATCTGCAGCCCTCGCAAAGGCATTCGGCAACCATTTGATTATTTTTAAGCTTATACTCGCCCCATATATGCTCCGTATGGAAACGTCTGAGCTGCATAAGTCCGTCGTTAGACTCGCCTGCGCCGCCGACGAAACACTCCGCATAATATGAGTTATATATTTTCTTTAAATCCTCCTTGACCACAGCATCAATTCCGAGACTTTTTCCTGTCCATATCTCATAATTGATATCATCATCTCTCAGCGACTCAACATATTTTTTATATGCATAATCAATCGCTCCGCTGCTGTCCGCTTGAGAAATATCGTTACCGACAAACAAGCACATTGAAAGTGCAAAAATATTATCTATTGAATAGTATCCGCAGAACTGACCGATATTTTCACCGGTGACATTACCTGCCGCATAGCAACATTTGATAGTATTGTCTTCTTCTGTAGGATAAATCTCACCTGCAAAGCCTCCGCTGTAGGTGTCGCCGTCAACTTCACCTATACTGTAGCAATTGCTGACCTTACACTTATCAAGCCTACCTACAAATCCGCCTGCATTGTCACCTTTTACCTTACCACTATTATAACATTCGGAAATCGTACAGTTCGCTGCCCTACCGACCAATCCTCCGACATATTGAGCCGATCCAGAAATTATACCGAGATTACGGCATCCGACTATTTCGCAGTTCTCGGCATATCCGACAAGGCCGCCCATATATTGGTTTGAACCGCCGACCGTGTTGTTGACCGTGCAGTTTGTGAACTTCGTGTTTGTCGCTTTGGCACATAAGCCGCCTGTGGCTTCGTCCGAAAAAGAAGCGTCATATATATTTCCGCCCAAAAGATTTATATTCCTGATTTCCGCACCGTCGCACTCCGCAAAAATACTGACAAGCTTTAGGCCGCTGTTATCGGCGACGCCTTTTATCGTATTATTCTGTCCGTCAAAAACACCGCTGAATTTTTCAATTGACTTCATATTATAACCGGAGTCAAATTCGATATCGTCAATCAGTGCGAACTCAATACCTGTCGTATCCTGTTTGCAAATCTCGGAAAAAATCTTCCACTCCTCATAATTGCTGATAGTGTAAAGTTTTCCTTTTTCAAGCTCCGTAGTTTCTGACAATGAAATTACATTCAACCTTAAATGCTCAAAATCGGCTATTGTATCTGTTGCCGTACAGCCATCTTTTGTGCAAAGTGCGGTTTTAGTGCCGTCGGCATCACTCGCTGCGTCGTTGTTGTAGGTATACTCGCCCCAAGTGTGGTAATGCGTTCTTCTTTCAATCTTATCGCAGGCATAGTACGAACAGGCTCTGCTCTCGCCCGTCGGGCAGTACATCTCCCAGTCGCCGAAGCTATGACCAGGCATGCCGATACTAAAACTATGAACTCCATACGGAATAGGAAATCCTCCGTCGTTACCGACAAAATACACGCCGTAATAGCCCCAGTAAATATTATTTTCTTTGCACTGCTTGATAAGATCGGCATTCAGCACATCAACAAAAGTTGTTGACTTCATCTGAGCCTCGGTGAAAGTTTTGAAATTGTTTTCACCTTGTTTCTCGCTCATATAGTAACACTGATTCACGCCCTCGGTGTCGCCGGTAAAGCTGTAACAAAAACCGGCTTCGTGTTTTGTCTTAACCGCTGCATAGCAGATATTCAAGGTTTTTGTAACATTATATCCATCATCAAAACAAAACAGCTCTATTGATGAAGCAAATTGACCCACTTTGTCATCTTTACAATCAACCGAACCGATTGCAGCACAACGCTCAAAAACAGTGTTGTCCTTTAATACCACTCCCGCAAAACCTCCGGCAGTACTGTTTGCCACAACCTGCACATCGCAAAGCACTTCCTCTGCTTCACAGTTAATCATACGTCCCGCAAGTCCGCCGACATTGGCATTACCTTTAACATAACCTTTTGCAAAACAGTCTTGAATTTTTGCACCTGTAAGACTTCCGGCAAACAGACCGACTTCTCTCGCATCACTGCAAACGATTCCTTCAACATAGCATTTGTTTATTCTGCAACTGCTGCTAAAGCTTGAACCGAGAATTCCGCTTGATGTTACATATGAATTTATAATTTTCAGATTAGAGATACGTGCCGATGAGCATTTATTAAAAAGACCGTTTGAATATAAACCGCTGATAGTATGACCGTTTCCGTCAAAAATTCCGGCAAAGCCCATGCCTGTTCCTATAGATTCAAGTCCAATGAGATTTTCTGCCTGTTCAACGGGCTTGTTGTTATAAAGAACCGCACCATCTTCCGACATTGAGAATACTCCGTCATTTATAATAATATCGTTGCCGAGATAGAATGTTGCTCCCGCACATTTATTCTTTTCCTCGTTAACGATTTTTGCCAAAGCTTCAAGCTCCAAGACTGTGCTTATACAGTATCTTCCACCCTTTACAATTTCCGTATCGGCGGTCAATGAATTATTCGCCACAGCATCAACTGAATACACAGTCTCAAGTGTTTCCGTCGCTGATGCAGAAAAGGAAAGCGGAATTGTTCCGAACAGTATACATATTGTTAAAAAAATTGACGTTATTTTATTGACCTTCATTGCTTTTCCTCCATAACTTTTAATTAACTTTTCTTAAAATCATTGATAAAACATATCAAACTCCTCCTTAGTCCTGAAACAAAAAATCATATAAGTCTTCCAATATCATTTTACTTAATAAATATAACTGAAACAACTAAAACAACAAAACTGCAAGGAAAAAGCGTCGTAATGCAGACTTTGTTGTTTTTATCATTTAATAAATACTGACTTAAATAACTATTATTCGCATTTCAAAAGGATCTTAATTTATTTAAAAGCTTCTTCTTTAGATAAATGAACATTTCTTAATCTATACATCTTTCCCAACGAACAAGCACTACCGAAAAAACCGACAAAATATCTTCACTTATTAAAACTTTGCCTACAGATAAACAAGACCTATTAATTAAAATTTTAGAGTGTTATATTAACGAAATAGCCAACATATCAACTAATTAAAGATACCTAGTACATTCTGGGTATCTTTTTTACTTTTTAAATCAAACTGCAAATAAATTACGTCGATATGCAGATTTTCATAATTGATGTTAGTTATATTATATGATATAATATTTTGGGTGATATTATGAAAATATTAATCTGTGACGATGAAAGAAAATATGCTGATACACTAAAACATCATCTTGACACATATATGACATCAAGAGGTGTTGATTATTCTACTGATATAATTTGTAATCCTTTGACGGTGATTAACAATAGCACTACATATCAACTTGCTTTTCTTGACATCCAAATGGATGAAATAGATGGCATTTCTTTAGCAAAAGTTTTAAAAGAACGCAATAGTAAGATTATTATATTCTTTATTACTTCTTATAAAAACTTTCAGGACGATGCTATGGATCTCCGAGCTTTTAGATTCTTTGAAAAACCAATCAATCCTGAACGATTATATTCAGGATTAGATAAAGCTATGGAATATATAGATGAAAGTTATATTGACTTCTATGTATATGCCAATAATGAACAAAAGAAAGTCCTTGTCGATGATGTAATATATGTTGAGCGAGGAAACAGACGAATAACTTTAGTAACTACTCATGGTAATTATACTACCAGAGAAACATTTGATGAATGGTGTGAAATTCTTCAAAACTCTTTTTTTTATAGAGTTCATACTTCTTTCATCGTAAACCTACACTACATAACAAGCTACAAATATACAGAATTATGGATTCAAGACAGCGTGAGAATTCCTATAGCATCCAGACGGCAATCAAGTTTTCATAAATTCTGGTTTGCATATTTAAGGAGACGATAATTGATGTTAGTTAAGATTGCTTTCGTTATTGTATTTTTCATCGAAATGCTTATTGCAACAATCTTTTTTAACAGTATTTCTGAAAAAAAGAAATCATTACCATTCATTGTGATAGCAGGAACATTAATCTTTGAAACAGGTTCATTAATTAATATATTTGGTCTTAGTACTTCTTGGTTAAATGTTACATTCTCGATTGCTGCCACTATATTACATTCCGTTCTGTTTTTTAAGATTAAACCTAAAAAAGCAGTTTTTTACTCCGTACTTTTAGTTGCAATTTCAACATTTTTAGAGCACATTGTTATTTTCATCATATCTTCTCTCAAAAGCTTGTATCTAACCAACTATCAATCCGAAACACCATTACTTGTTATTGAGGTCATTTTAAGTAAAATAATATATTTTCTTTTTACAATGCTTTTGCTGAAGTTCACACAAAAAGATAAGAAAGATATAAAAATCCCTTCGGCATTTTATATCTTTCCGATAATAACCTTGATATCCGTGATTTGTTTTTGGTATATAAGTATAAACCAACATTTAGAAATTAGAAACCAAATTATTCTTGGTTTCGTAAGCACCATACTATTGTTTGCTACTTTATTTGTATTCTTCTTAGTCCAAGCAAATACACAACGCGAAAATAAGCTTTTACTTCTGCAACAAGAACAAGACAAAATTAAAACTGATATAATATATTATGATATTTTAGAAAAACAAAACAATAACCTAAGAGAATATGCTCATGATGCTCACAAACATATTTCAGCAATTAAAGATCTTAATGCAGATCCTGAAATAGATTCTTATGTTTCTCAAATGCTTGAAAGCCTGGAAAAGCATATTAGTGTTTCCCATAGTGGAAACAGAATTCTTGATGTTATTATTAATAAATATGTCACCGAATGTAATATTCACAACATTAAATTCACCTTTGATGTTAAGAATAATAATCTCACCGGATTAGAATACCACGATACCGTGACCATTCTTGGCAATCTTTTAGATAATGCTATCGAAGCATCACTAAACTCAAAAGAAAAAAGCATTGTATTGGAAACTGATTTCAGAAACAACTACTCAATAATCATAATTTCAAACAGTTGCGACATACAACCAAAGTTTGATAGTACTAGAACACCTATAACAACCAAGCAAAATAAAGTACTACATGGATTTGGATTGAGAAGTGTAAAAAAGACCATTCAAAAATATGATGGTGGTTTTTCATTGGAATATGATAAACACAAAAAGACTTTCATCATTACCACTATGCTTAATTTAAATAAAAAGGACAATTTTTAAATATCAGAAAACGAAAGCAAATTCAACACAGGTCTCGATGGCAGAAGATACAATTACGATAAAAAAGGTGGTTGGGATATCGATACTGCACAAGTCCAGTAAAAACGGACAATAGAAAAAAACACCCCCTTATGGTAGAATAAAAGCAACTACCGTAAGGGGGAATTTGTATGTCAAAAAAATACAGTCACATCAAACAATATGAAAAAGAAATATTAGGATTAAAGAATCAAGGGTTAACTCAAAGAGAAATTGCAAAAAAATTAGGATTTAGCAAAGAACAAATAAAAGAATTTTTTCACAGATATAACAGAAATCAAAGAAAACTATCTGCAGGAATATCAAACAGACCAAAAGGAAGACCGCGAAAAAATGGAGCCGAACTGCCGCCATCTATTCAGCAATTAAGCAAGTTAACCCAATTACAGTATGAGCTTTCAAGCAAAGAAAGATATATTAAGAGGTTGGAAATGGAAAATGAATTGATGCGGGATTTTCTCTCGCTCACCGAAGGGAAGTGAGAACAAGTGTAAAGTATTTGGTAATCTACCGTCATAAAGATAAATACACAATAAGTGAAATGTGTAGATTTTTTGGTGTATCAAGAAGCGGATATTATGACTATGTAAAAAGAATGGATATACCTGCATGGGATTTGCCGTTAGCAGAGAAAATACGATCTTGTCAGGAAAGCTGCGGTCAAACCTATGGCTATCGCAGAGTGCATATATGGCTTGAAAAACAAGGCGTTTACCGTAACCCTAAAACCGTACTCAGAGTTATGCGGAAATATGGATTGTTGTCTGTTATCCGAAGAAAAAAATACCGCAATTACGGCAATTATCTTCATCGTTATGACAATTTGTTGAACAGAGATTTTCATGCAGACAGACCAAATCAAAAGTGGGTTACAGATATTTCATACATACACACCAAACAAGGCATATTGTATCTTTCAATCATTCGGGATTTGTATGACAATAGCATTGTTGCTTACAAGACTGGCACAAAGCAGAATGTCAACCTTGTACTTTCTACAATCAGAGCAGCCAAGAAAAAAGAGAAAGTCACTGCAGAGTTGCAGCTCCACAGTGACCAAGGCTTTCAATACACATCTCATCCGTATTTTAAGCTAACACAATCATACGACATAACGCCGTCAATGTCAAGACGCGGAAATCCATATGATAACGCATTAGCTGAAAATTTCTTTTCAATACTCAAAACAGAATGTATTTATCGAGCTAAACTCCAAACCTATGAGGAGGCTAGCCTCCTCATAGGTGAGTACATCCATTTCTACAACAACCAAAGGATTCAACTTAAAACAAAACTGACTCCGATTGAAAAACGAAGTCAGTATGTTGCTTAAAATTTTATTCTTTTTGCCATAAACTCTGTTTTTGTACTGTCCGCACAAATTGGAGCAGTTCATTTCGTCACTGCCTGTTTGTTTATTACAGTTTATCTGCTATCTCAAAGATGAGCTTTTCTGTCTTTTCCCAGCCGAGGCACGGGTCGGTGATTGACTGTCCGTAAACGTCGCCGTCCGTTTTCTGTGCTCCGTCCTCAATGTAGCTTTCTATCATTAGACCCTTGCAAAGCTTTCTGATGTCGGGATTTTCCCTCATGCTATGGATAACGTCAAGTGCTATTCTCGGCTGTTCTCTGAACTTTTTGCCTGAATTTGAATGGTTCGTGTCAACAATTACGGCAGGATTTTCAAGTCCCGACTTCTGATAAAGCTCATTGAGTTTAACGAGATCCTCATAGTGATAGTTTGACACATTCTGTCCGTCGGTAGTCTGGAAGCCCCTGAGAATTGCATGGGAAAGCGGATTGCCGAGGCTCTCAACCTCCCAGCCGCGATAGATAAATGTATGGCTGTGATGACCCGCAGTAATGGCATTCATCATAATGGAGAGGTCGCCGCCTGTCGGGTTTTTAAGTCCGACGGGAACATCAAGTCCGCTCGCCGTAAGTCTGTGCTGCTGATTTTCAACCGATCTTGCGCCGACGGCAACGTATGAAAGCAAATCCGAAAGATACCTGTGATTGTCAGGATAGAGCATCTCGTCGGCAGAGGAAAGTCCGTAATCCCTGAGCGAGCTCATATGAAGCTGACGAATCGCAACAATACCCTTGAGCATATCGGGGTGTGAGTTCGGGTCGGGCTGGTGAAGCATACCCTTGTAGCCGTCGCCCGTTGTCCTCGGCTTGTTGGTGTAAATTCTCGGTATGATAATAATTTTATCCTCAACCTGTTCGCTGACCTTTTTCAGTCTGCCGATATAGTCGAGAACGGAATCGTTCCTGTCCGCCGAGCATGGGCCGATAACAAGCAGGAACTTGTCGCTCTTGCCCTCAAAAACGTCCTTGATTTCTTTGTCTCGCTTTGCCTTGACAGCCTTCATGCTGTCGGTCACGGGATAGTGCGCTTTTACGTCCTGCGGTATCGGCAGCTTATGGTAAAATTTCATGTTCATAATATATCAATCCTTTGCTTTAATTTACTCATTTACTTTGGGTTTGTCAAATTTCTCTCTGCGCTGTGTGGAAATTTTCATCATTTCGCACATACCGTCTTTATCCTCATTTTCAAGCATATTTCTAAGCGTTGTAAACTGATTGATGAAATTGTCCATCTCATCAAGAAGAAAACGCTTGTTTCTGATAAAAAGCTCACTCCACATTTCACCGTTGATTTTGGCAATTCTCGTGAGGTCACGGAACGAGTCGCCCGTGTAAGCCTCAAATCCCGGAGTGTCGTTCGTGCACATCAGCGAGACGGCAATACAGTGGGTCAACTGCGAAAGAAAAGCAATCATTCGGTCATGGGATTCTGCATCAAGCACACTGATGCGGTAAAAGCCAAGCTCCTCGCCGAGCTTTTTGCAACATTCAATCGCTTCCTCGGAATTTTTCTCGGTGGGTACAACAATGTAGTTTGCGCCGTGAAAAACCGATTCGTCGCTGTGTCTTACTCCGCTGCGCTCACGGCCTGCCATCGGGTGAGCCGCAATGAACTCGACGCCCTCGGGCATAAGCGCCTGTGCGTCCGAAAGAATACAGCTTTTGACACCCGTTACGTCGGTGCAAAGCGTTCCTTTTTTAATCATTGAACCGTATTTTTTCAGCCATTCGATAAATGTGTGCGGATAAAGTGAAAAAAC
>ULMP01042175.1_pt1 | contig 10471 bp, 9 predicted proteins | sample 1951681 | NCBI WGS metagenome assembly ULMP01 (sample SAMEA4835553, study PRJEB28245) | human gut metagenome | biome: gut microbiome; material: fecal sample | place: Denmark | collected 2008 | reverse complement strand
AGCTTCACCCCCATCCATACGGGCCATATCGCATTGGCGAAAAGCCTTTGCGAGAAGGCCTGCCTGGACGAGGTGTGGTTCATGGTTTCGCCCATGAACCCATTCAAGAAGACCGCTACCGACTTGCTCGACGACCAGCTGCGCCTGGAAATGGTAGAAAAAGCGCTGGAGCACGAGCCACAACTGAAGGCATGCGACTATGAGTTCCGCCTGCCTAAGCCATCTTATACCTGGCATACGCTGCAAGCCATCAGCAAGGATTACCCGGAAAACGAGTTCACCCTGCTGATTGGTGGCGACAACTGGGCAGCTTTCGACAAGTGGTACCATCACGACGACATCCTAGCCCACTATCCCATCGTGGTTTATCCGCGCCAGGGAGCCTGCATAGGCAATGTACCAGAAGGCGTTACCATCGTAGAAACTCCACTGCTCAACATCAGCAGCACGGAAATCAGAAAGCGTATCAAAGAGGAGGAAAGCATCAGGGGAATGGTGCCGGAATGCATCGAGCAACTGGCTGTCAGAAACTACAGGCAGTTCTAGGCATCCCTCTCTCCGAAAACGCTTAAAATCATATTTAAACAACAAACAGCAAAAAATGAGTTGGAAAGAAATCATTAAGAAGTGTCTGAACGTGGCTTCTGCGCCGATTCGCAGAAATGCCAACTTCTTTGTGTTCATGTACCTGCTGGGCATGATCAGTTCTATCGTGACTACACCAGCCAAGGGGACTCTATACGACAACCTGTTCCTAGAACTCTTTGTCGACCTCTATGTTGTGTGTGCCGTTGTCGCCATCTTCCCCAAGAAGGTGCGTTGGGGGCTGCGTGCCGTACTATACCTTATATTATATAGTACAGCTGCCGCCGACACCTATTGCTACGTGAATTTCGGCTCTACGCTCAACCCTTCTATGCTGATGCTGGTGGGCGAGACCAACAGTTCGGAGGCTAGCAGTTTCCTCTCAGCCCTCATCTCTGCCGAGGTTCTCTTCAGTAGTGTGGGCTGGATCCTGCTTCTCGCTCTCATCCAGATTCTCATCGCCATCTTCCGCAAGCAACTCATCAAGCTATACGTTTTCATCATTACCGTTCTGGAGTTGGCTTCTGTCAAGAAACGGCTGATGGCTATCCCCCGCATGACTGCAGCCATGCCTGCCAGCTTCGGAATCCTATGCCTCATCATCTTCATCATAGGATGCTGCACCTCCTGGCACAACAAGATGGCTTACCATAAACTCATGAACGGTAGAACAATAGGCGAAGTAGAGCATATCCTGACAGAAAAGGATCATGCTGTTCTCTATCTGCCTGTCTACCGACTCCAATTCAGTATCTATGCCAACCAGCTGGCTGCGCATCAGATTACCCAACTCATTCATGCTGCCCACGAGGTAAAGGTTGACAGTTGCAGCTACCGCTCGCCAAACATCGTGCTGATTATCGGCGAAAGCTTCGGCCGCCATCATTCCCAGCAGTACGGCTATTTTATGGATACCACTCCACAGCAGGTAGCCTTGGAGAAATCGCGCAAACTCACCAAGTTTACCGATGTGGTAACCTGCTGGAACCTGACCAGTTTCGTTTTCAAGAACATGCTCTCTACCCATGTGGTAGGCGAGAAAGGCGAATGGTGCGACTATCCGCTCTTCCCTGAAGTGTTCCGAAAGGCAGGCTACAACGTAACCTTCATCACCAACGAATTCCTGCCACAGGCAAAGGAGGCGGTTTACGACTTCAGCGGCGGTTTCTTCCTGAACAACCCGGAACTGAGCAAACTCCAGTTTGACCATCGTAACACCCAGCTCCACGACCTGGACGACGGACTGCTGAAGGATTACGATGACAGTCTGAAGAACTTCCAGAAGGAGCACAACCTCACCATCTTCCACCTGATGGGACAGCATGTAAACTATAAGCAGCGCTACCGCACGAAGCAAGCCCGGTTCTGGGCAAGCAGTTATGAAGACAAGCGCCCTGAACTGACCAATGCCCAGCGCAAGATGCTGAGTCATTACGATAACGCTACCCTCTACAACGACTCTATCGTAGCCCAGATTGTAAAGCGTTTCCAAAAGCAGGATGCAATCGTCATCTACGTGCCCGACCATGGCGAAGAATGCTACGAAGAGAACCGAGGCTTCATCTGCCGTAACCATTCTGCAGAAATCGACTGGCCGCTGGCTCACTATGAGTTTGAAATTCCGTTCTGGATATACTGTTCGCCAAAATATATCAGGAATCACCGCGACATTTACCGTCAGATACGCAAAGCTAAGGACAAGCGTTTCATGACCGATGCCCTGCCTCATCTTCTGTTGTATCTGGCTGGCATTGAGACAGCTACCTATAAGGAGGAATATAACATCCTGAGTCCGAAATATGACGAGATGCGACCACGTATCCTCAAAAACTCTGCCGATTACGACAAACTTCGTGATGCGCATCTGGAAAAGATAAAAAAGGAAGAAAGTAAAAAGGTAAAAAAGAAAGAAAGGAGAAACTAATTATGAATAGTGCTATTCTATCACGCCCGGCATGCAATGCCCTGAGAGGACTCGCCATCATCGGCATCTTCTTGCATAACTACTGCCATTGGCTGGGACCTATTGTCAAGGAGAACGAGTATCAATACTTCCAGCACAATGTTGACTGGCTGAACCAGGTAATGGTCAGCATGGACCTCAACCTGCCTGTGCACCTGCTCTCGTTCTTCGGCCATTACGGTGTGCCCGTATTCCTCTTTCTGAGTGCTTACGGACTGGTGATGAAATACGAGGCTAAACCTCATCTCTCTACCGAACAGCAGACCAGAATGTACAGCATCTCGGGCAAGAAACTTACAGGAAGCATCAACTGGCGCGAACCGCTCCACTTTATCCGCTATCACTATCTGAAACTCTTCAAGATGATGATAGTAGGTTTCGTGGCATTCACGATGCTCGACCTTATCACGCCTGGCTCTCACCACTATGCAGCGCTCGACATCGTTGCGATGCTGGGCATGTTCAATAATGTATTGCCAAATCCGGATAACATCATCTGGCCGGGTCCGTACTGGTTCTTTGGTCTGATGCTGCAACTTTACATCGTCTATCGACTGCTGCTCTATCGCCGCCATTGGGGATGGACCGTAGGATTGATGGCCATCTGCATCGTCATCCAGCTCCTCCTGGGCTTTGACAATCCGGAGAGTGAAGTGATGAACCGCTACCGCTACAACTTTATGGGCGGCATGCTGCCATTCGGTTTGGGCATCCTCTATGCCAGATATGGCGAGAAGATTCTGATGACGTTCCATTCGCCTATCACCAACTTCTTTGGCTGCATCTTCTGTCTGTCGCTTATCTATAGTCTGAGCGGCAGCATGGTTGGCTGGACCTTCGTGCCTTTCTTCTTCTGTCTGCTGAGCGTATTGGTAGCCGACCTACTCCAGAACATCAGCTGGTTATCAGGTATTTACAAGGCATTAGAGTGGATGGGCAGCATCTCCGCCGCCCTCTTCGTATGCCACCCTATCACCCGCAAGATATTCATCCCTATCAGCCGTCAGGGCGACATCTATGCTGGTCTGCTCCTCTACATCATATCGAGCATCTGCCTGGCTTGGCTCTTCACCCAACTGATGAAGAAGATTCCAAACCCGAAATATTAAAAGAAAATCATGAAGATAAAAGATATAGAACTGGCGAATATCAGCCGGTTTCGCGGCGAGTTGATGGGAGCAGCCATGCTGTTCATCATCCTCTTTCATGTGGCATTGCCTAGAGAAAATGCCTTTTTCGGGCTTCGCAGAATGGGCAATATCGGTGTAGACATGTTCCTCTTTCTCAGCGGAATAGGTCTCTGGTTCTCGTGGATGAAGAATCCTTCTGCCAAGCATTTCTTCATCCGCCGTTATCTGCGCATCTACCCTACCTGGCTCATCATAGCCTGCCTCTTCTATATCCCTTCTTTCCAGGGCGGAAGCACCTGGAACTGGATCAATCTCTTTGGCGAGATAACCATCAACTGGGGGTTCTGGCTGCATGATGAGCTCAACTTCTGGTACATCCCGGCTACGATGATGCTCTATCTCTTTGCCCCTGCCTACATGGAACTCATCAAGCGCCATCCTATCTACCGCTGGCTGCCGGTGGTGATGATCATGTGGTGCATTCTGGTACAATATGTCACCCCGATACATCAGGCTGTAGGACATCTGGAGATTTTTTGGAGCCGCGTGCCTATCTTCTTCATCGGCATCAACATGGGTGAGATGGTCAGACAGAAACAGACGCTCGACGGCACTTCGATATGGATGATATGGCTCATGTTCCTGATGACGCTGCTGGCGAGCATCTTCCTGGAACAGGAGAAGCATGGCATGTTTCCGCTCTTCCTGGAACGCATGCTCTATATCCCGCTCACCATCACCAGCATCCTGCTGCTGAACCGCATCTTCCGCCGCACCCCGAGTTGGTTTAACAAGGGGTTCATGTTTGTGGGAGCGCTGAGCCTGGAGTGTTATCTGCTCCATATCCACTTCGTGCTGAAATACCTAGAACCGCATCACTTGGGCTATTGGCCTACCTTCTTCATCTGCATAGGCATCACCCTGCCTGCAGCATGGATTCTGAGCAAGATAGCCGGATGGATTTCTAAAGAGTTAGCTAAGTTTATCAAGTAAAAAGGAGTTTATTTATTAAGAAAATTGGAGTTTTATGAACGAGAATAAATTGGAAGACAGTAAAGGTTTTGCTGCGCTGCTGCGACTGGTTCGCCCGAAACAATGGATCAAGAATGGCTTTATCTTCTTACCGCTGTTCTTTGGCGGCGCCCTGTTACATACTGATGCCCTGCTGGCGGGTCTGATTACTTTCTTCGCCTACAGTTTTGCCGCATCGAGCATCTATTGTTTCAACGATATCTATGATGTGGAGGCCGACCGCCGCCACCCTGTCAAGTGCCATCGTCCGATAGCATCGGGGACGGTCAGCATCAAACAGGCATACGGACTGATGTTCCTGATGTTTGCCCTCTCTATGGGTGTATGCAGCCTGCTCGGCTCATGGGAGACGATGGGAATCGTCATTTTCTATTGGCTTCTGAATCTCGGCTACTGCACCAAATTCAAGCAATATGCCATCATCGATGTGTGTATCGTAGCTTTCGGTTTCGTACTCCGTCTGCTGGCAGGTGGTGTAGCTACGGGCATCGTACTCAGTAAGTGGATTGTGCTGATGACCTTCCTCATCACCCTCTTCATGAGTTTTGCCAAGCGCCGCGATGATGTGCTGCGCATGGAGAAGACGGGCGAGGCTCCCCGCAAGAATACCATCCGCTACAACCTCACCTTCATTAACCAGGCTATCACGATTACGGCTTCCGTAACCCTGGTATGTTACATCATGTATACGGTGAGTCCGGAGGTGATTGATAATTTCCATACTGATTATCTCTATCTTACGAGTGTCTTTGTGCTGGTCGGTTTGCTGAGATACATCCAGATAGCCGTGGTAGACCAGAAGAGTGGTGACCCTACGAAGATTATCCTACGCGACCGCATTACACAGTTTATCGTGCTCGCCTGGTTGCTCTCCTTCCTGATCCTTATTTATATCGTATAAGAAAATGAAGAAGAAAATATATTGTTTCGATTTCGACGGAACGCTGACAACAAGCGATACCCTGCTGGAATTCATCAGATATGCCAAGGGAACCGGTCGGTTTCTGATGGTTTTCCTGATGTACAGTCCGCTCCTGGTACTGATGAAGCTGCATCTCTTTCCCAACTGGAAGGCGAAGCAACTCATCTTTGCCCATCTCTTTGCCGGCATGCGTATCGAGAAGTTTGATGCGCTCTGCCGCGATTTTGCCGAAGAATACCAGCATCTGTTGCGCCCCAAAGGTGTTACGCTGGTACACGAATCCCTGGTTGCAGGTGCTCAGGTTTTCATCGTGAGTGCCAGCATCGACAATTGGGTCCGCCCGTTCTTTAAAGTTCGCGGTCTGGATGGAGTCAGGGTTTTAGGCACCCAGATAGAAGTGATTGACGGCAGACTTACCGGCAAGTTCAAGAGCAACAACTGCTATGGCGAGGAAAAGGTGCATCGCATCTGCGAGGCGCTGACCACCACTACCGCCAATGCCTACGGTATCCCCTCGTTATCTTTCGACCGCACGCAATACGAGATAGAAGCATTTGGCGACAGCCGAGGCGACAAGGAGATGCTCGCCTATGCCGATAAAGGTCATTACAAGCCCTTCAGAATTTAGAAACGCATAACGGAAGACAGGAAAGCCTAACGGAGTCGCAAACCATCTTGCCAAGTACCCATGTACGGCGAAACGCCGTATCAAGTATACCAACTTACTGACTTACAATACATTAACTTATTATGAAACAAAGGAATACAGACATCGACTGGATAAGAGCCATACTCATTATTCTCATGATATTGATTCATATCGTGAGCTTCGGCAACGCATACCCCCAGCTCAAGGCAGGCATTATCTCATTCATGATGCCTACCTTCCTCATCATCACGGGCTATCTCGTGAATATCGAGAAAAGCCCAAAGGAGATGGGAAGATACCTGATGTGTCTCGCTTTGCCTTACGTCATCATGGTAACCGGTTTCTCTGTACTCTCCTATTTCATGCCGGTGAGAGATGGCATCACGGAACTGTCACTCTCTCAGATTTGTGAGAAGATATTCGTTACTTCCATCGGTCCCTATTGGTTCATCCAGACCATGATTATCTGCGGCATTCTCTATTACGTCAGTTTCAAGGGAGCAACCTGGGGAACCCTCAGACAGGGAAAAACGACGATGAGCACCACCACAAGCCTCTTTATCTTCGCCACCCTACTCCTGCTCCTGTCCAAGACACCCGCTCTTTCGCCCAGTGCCGCCACCTATTATTTCATCGGAGCGGTACTCAGACAATGCCATATCGGCTTTGACAGAATTTTCCGTCCTTCACCGGTTGCCCTGCTGCTCTGGATCAACTTGCTGGGCTTAGAAGAATGGTACGACTGGGGCACGCTCGCCATCGTCTTCTCCTGCTGGTGCTGCATTTCATCCCTGATGTGGATACACAGCCTCATCAAACGCCTACAGGATAATGCCTGCGTCCGAAAGACAGAAGACACCTTATTATATATAGGCCGCAACACGCTGCCCATCTACCTCTTCCACCCTATCTTTACGATGGCAGCCAAGTTTTATCATCCCCTCTTTAGCTGGGACAGGAGCGAGATCATCTTTGCCCTCGTTACCATCTTCATCGCCATTGCCGGAAGCATCGGCATCGCCAAGATGATGGAGAAGACCCGACTGGCTTATCTCTTCGGAAAAGGAAAGATGCTGAGATAAATAAAACCAGGATATATTTGGTAATTTGGAGATTTTGAAGTACTTTTGCAACATGAATATCAAGAACAAGATAAATAATATGGATGATGCCAAGCGAGAGAAGCTGGGCGAAGTCATCAGATTCGGAATCGTAGGCGGACTGGCTACGGTACTGCAATATGTCATCTACCTGGCTATGATGCCGGCGCTGGCACATTTCATCCCCAACATGGGCGACCACAGCCTGGCTACCACAGCCAACACCATCGCCTACATCGTGAGTTTCATCTTCAATTTCATCGCCAGTACCCGCTATACCTTCAAGGTAAAGGCGAATGCCAAGCGCGGAGCAGGATTCACCCTCTCCCACATCGTCAACTACTCGATGCAGACCCTCTGCCTCAACCTCTTCGTAGGCTTGGGTCTAGCCAAACAACTGGCTATGATACCCACCCTCTGCATCTGCATCCCGGTAAACTTCCTCCTGGTAAGGTTCTTCCTGAAGAAATAAGGGGATTCCCAAAACACGATAAAAGAAAGATATGAAAAAGATATTCGATATTTTTAAAATCAAGAAAGAAGAAAGAGTTTCAGCACTCATCGCACTCATCATAGCATGTGCCCTCAATGCCCTGACTGTCATCAAATACCACAGCCAGTTCTCGCAGATTACAGATAATTATCACAAACTCTTTGTCAAGACCTTCCATGTGGCAGGTTTCGACCCGCTTACCTATAGCATCGTATCTCACTGGGACACAGAATATAACGTATACCGCCACCCGCTACTGGCGTTCTTCATGTATATCCCGAATCAGATAAATCAAGGTTTGATGATGCTTACCGGCATCAACTGCGTTCAGTTTGTCGTGGGAGCTATCCTGGTGTTCTGTGCCTTCTATTCTTTCATTTTCCTTTATCGTATATTCAGAGAAGTGATTGGTACAGAGCGCTTTGATGCCAATCTGCTCTCTGCCTTCTATTTCTCTTTTGCCTATGTGATGGTTTCAGCGATGGTACCCGACCATTTCATCATGTCGATGATCATACTCCTCTGTACCCTGTATATCACAGGCGTATGCATGAAGAAAGGCAGACAACTTACCATCTGGCAGACTATCCTGCTCTTTGTATTTACAGCGGGCGTATCGCTCAACAATGGTCTGAAGACCTATCTTGCCGCCCTTTTCACCAATGGCAGAAAGTTCTTCAGTATCAAATACTTTCTGATAGGAGTCATCCTTCCTGCCGCACTCATGTGGGCTTTCGCCAGATGGGAATACCGCACCTTCGTATGGCCTAAGGAGATGGCAAGACACGAGGCTAAGATGAAGAAAAACAAGGAAGCCACAGCCAAGATTTACCAGCAATACCGCGACAGCACTGGCGTGAAAGACTCGGCAAAGGTAGAAGCTGCCGTCAGGAAAATCATCAAGGATAAAGCGCATGCCAAATATGTTCGTGACCATAAACAGATATGGAACAAGAACACGGGCAAGCCTATCGCCAAGGGCGAATTCATGAACTGGACCGACAAGACGACCTCCCGCTCACAAACTCTGGTCGAGAATTTCTTCGGTGAAAGCATCATGCTGCACCAGCAGAACCTTCTGGGCGATGTATTGCGCAACCGTCCGGTTATCGTGAAATACCAGTCTGCAGTCAATTATGTGGTAGAGGCATGCATCGTTGTGCTTTTCTTACTTGGCATCCTCGCCGGAAGAAAATCAAAGTTCCTATGGCTCACCCTGACATTCTTCCTGATGGATGCTGCCCTCCATATCGGTTTGGGCTTCGGCATCAACGAGGTATATATCATGACCGCCCACTATATGTATGCCCTTCCTGTCGCCATCGCCTTCCTGGCGCTCAAGGCTAAAGGAAAGAGCCGGAAATGGGCTTTCAGAGGATTGATGCTCGCCATCACCCTCTATCTGTGGATCAGCAACGGATACCTGCTGGTAGGCTATATGTTAGGATAAAGCCCCATAAGAAGCCTTTATCCAGCGGATGATATCCTCATGCTTCATATCAAACTTACGGGCAAAGAGGCGGTTGCTTTGTTCCAGCTCCTCTTTGTCTGCTATAGTCCAGACGTATGGATTACCGCGTTTCCAGTCGATAAGTCGCATACATCCTTCGTATTCATCCTTTTCAGAATACAGGGCAGCCCGGAAGTCGGGATGATTCCATACCAGGGTCTGCAGGAAGAACTCATCAGGGCAGAAGGTATAATTGAATCTCTTCAGCACAAACGGTTTCTTGCTCACCACATATTCCACGCATGCCTGCGTGATGCTCACCCAGTTGGCACCCTTGGCAAAATCCATCTTCTGGCGATGCAGGAACGGCATGAGCAGCATCGAAAGATATTTATTCAGTCGCTTGGTTATGGCATTCAAAGCCCCATACTTCGAGCGGGTAAGACTGGTAAATAGCCAATAACGCATCATCTTCCGGCGGCAATCCCATTCAAATTCCTCACCATGATTGATGCCCACAAACTCTTTACCCTGATGCTCCTCAAAGAACTGATGGATGTAATCCTGCGATTTGATAGGTAAATCCTGACCACTCAGCAGATGGTAGTAGGCATAAGGTCCATGCTTCAAAGCCTCCTCGAAAAGCACATACTCCGCCTTAATCTGGCTCAGATTTCCCCAACGCACATCCACCCTCTGTTCCAACACAAAGAGGCGTGCCTTGGAAAGAACCAGCGGTTCAGCACCATCCAGCATATCCGATTTCCGGTCGATATGCAGAAATATATCATTGCGCTCATCATCGAGCATCGACAGCAATACCCTCAGAAGCGGTAAACTGCCATGAGCCATTATCAAAAAAGCATGTTTCATTGTCATTATTTATCTTTATTATCCAACTGTCCGTCCTGATGACTTTTTCATCATCATTGCGACAAAGATACACCAAATAAAAGAGAATACAAAATAAAACTCCGTTTTTATCAGAAAAAAGACACAAAATAGAGCCTTTCTTTTTGAATATTCAGAAAAAACAATTACTTTTGCAGCGCTAAGAAGGAGATGCGGCATGCATCAGCCCAGCAAAAAAATAATCAGAGAATGAACAATATATTTAGAATTAAAAAAGAAGAAAGGCTCTTTGCCT
>ULMP01005131.1_pt1 | contig 10637 bp, 10 predicted proteins | sample 1951681 | NCBI WGS metagenome assembly ULMP01 (sample SAMEA4835553, study PRJEB28245) | human gut metagenome | biome: gut microbiome; material: fecal sample | place: Denmark | collected 2008 | reverse complement strand
ACTAATTAATTCGTTTCACGACAGCCCCTTTTTCGTTACATTTTACTTTCTTGCAAATCTTTTTCTTTTTTTATCTAATAACATCAAAAAACTGTTTTAATATTAATAAATATTTTGTAGTTCAATAATTATTTAAATATGATAATTAATATAACTTTTTATTTTAACCAACAATATTTTTTGGAAAAATGAATATTATTAAAAATATAGATTTTAACAATTATTTATTTTTATTTTTTTAAAGCATTTTTTACCTTTTTGAATTATTAATTCTTCATTAACAAAATCATTATAATGTATAATCTTATTTATATCTTCTTCTTTATTACCATTTACACTAATACCTTTTTGCTGTATCATTCTTCTACCTTCTGATTTAGATGGCACAATACCTGATTCAACTAGTAAATCAATTAATACAATTCCATTTTCAATTCTACTTTTCTCAATACATATTGTTTCTAAATTTTGTGGCACACCACCACCAGCTACAGTAGAATATCTTTCTTCAGCATTTTTAATTGCATCTTCATTATGATACATCTTAATAATTTCTCTAGCATATAACTTATGTGCCTCAACAACATCTTTTTTCATTAAATCTGATACTTTATTTAAATCCAAATCTGTTGTTAGCCTAAAATAATCAAATAAAACATCATCTGGTATTCTCATAGCTTTTTCATACATAACTTCTGGTGCTTCATCAACACCAATATAATTACCTAAAGATTTACTCATTTTTTCTTTTCCATCAGTTCCAACCAATAATGGGAAACACATAACATCTTGAGATTCTTGCCCATAATCTTTTTGCAATTCTCTACCAACTAATAAATTAAAAGTTTGATCTGTTCCACCAATTTCAATATCTGCTTGTAAAGCTACTGAATCATAACCTTGCATTAATGGATATAAAAATTCATGTATCCCTATAGGAACATTGTTCTTAAATCTATTGCTAAAATCATCTCTTTCAAGAATTCTAGCAACAGTATATTTACCACATAATTTTATTACATCTTCAAAATTCATTTTTCCAAGCCATTCTGAATTATATACAATTCTAATTTTATTTGGATCTAAGATTTTAGCAACTTGCTTAAAGTATGTTTCACCATTTTTCCTAGTTTCATCAAAAGATAAAGAAGGTCTTGTTTTTGATTTACCAGATGGATCACCAATCATTGCTGTAAAATCACCAATGACAAAAACAATTTCGTGCCCTAATTCTTGTAATATTTTCAATGCTCTTAAAGGAACAGTATGACCTAAATGTAAATCTGGTCTTGATGGATCTGCTCCAAATTTAACAACCAATTTTTTTTCACCATTTAACTTTTTCAATAATGATTCCTTATTGTAAACTTCTACTGTCCGTCTTAAAATTAAATCAATTTTTTCTTTTTTATTCATATAATATATCCCTCCTAAATAAAATAAAAACCGCGACTAAATCGCCAAATAAGGACGATTAAATCGCGGTACCACCTTAATTTATGAACAAAATTCACACACTCATTATGTTATAAAGTAACAACCTATAAACTCATAGTGGGTAATTCAATTATATTGTATGTTAATTTACACCAAACATTAACTCTCTATAATATAACCAATATAATCTATTTATCACTAATCAACATTTATTAACATATATAGATATAATACTACTTTTTTTAATTTATTTCAACTTGTTTTTCATTTGTGGGTGTAAAAAATTTTTGTAGGTAAAATAGTAGTTATGATAATAATTTATCAACTACTATTTTTTCTATTTCATCCCATTTCCCACTTTCAGCATAACATCTTAAAGCTAATATTTTGTTTGCTCCATCAACACTCCATCTCATACCTGCTTGCTTTAACCTTAATTGAACTACAGTTTTATTAGAACTTTCTATTGCACCACTGCCTACAAACCAACCATTGTGTTCATATTTAGAATAATCTATTTTATCTTTATTGTGTTCTAAATAAATAGGTAAATTACATACACCAGTTGGTAATTTAATATCTTTGTATTTATTTAATTCTTTAACAATTAAGTTGTATTCATTTGAATAACAATATCCAACAATTTTATCTTTAAATTTTTCTACTTTCTTTTTATCTTCATTAAAGACAAAATTAGCATATTGATATATATTTTCTATTAAATGAAATTTATCTAGTATTTGGATAGCCTCAGGAAATAATTCATTTATCATATTTCTTAACCAAGTAGCACCATCAGAAATAAACACAATATTTTCATATTCCCAATATTTAAGTTCTACGGTTTTGGCAAATAATAATCTTCTAAATGTATCTACATTTCCTAGATAAGAAACAAAATCTTTATGAGTAATCATATTAGCTTTATTTTTTCTTTTATATATATTCTTATCACTAAAGAAAATAGCTAATTTATTTTCCTTCCATGTAGAACCATTTTCATCTTCTATTCTAGTATTTACTGCAGCACCATCGCTTTCTATATATAAAATTAATTTATCTTTTTTATTGTTAATTTCAATATTTGCTCGATTATTCCAAATATTATCAGCATTATCTAATAATTTTTGAAATAATAAGTTACCTATATACTCTGTTACATTCTTAACTGTTATGTATGATATTTCTATATTATGTACTCTTTTTATTATATCACTAGTTTTTTTAAAAGATGGTTGATTTTGTTCCCAAAAAGCAACTTCTACCATTGCTCTTACAGACATTTTAAATGGCAATTTGTCTATACATAAATATTCATCTAACGGAACTATTAATTTACTATTTAAGTTGTAATCCTCTAAATTTATATCATTAATTATTTGTAAAACTGTTCTATAAATCGTTATTTTTCCTGTAATTAACGTAAATTCAATCTTTCTTTTTCCGATATTTTTAAGTCTAATTCCTTTATTATTCCAGAAATCTTTTTTTAGTAATTAAATCTGCTTCATTAATACTTTTTAATAATAACTCTTCAGTACGTGTTAATAATTCGTTTTTATAGTTTTCAATATTTTTAAGTATTAAATTTTCTATTGAAGAAATTGGCATTTTATCCTGTTTAGCTAATTTTTTAAATTCATTATCAAATTCTTTTTTATTATTCATACTTATCTATTCTCCTATATTAATAAGTATACCATATAATGACAATTTACCTACAAAAATTTTTTACACCCTTCATTTGTGTTCGTGTTTTTTTAATTTACTTTTTTAAATAAATACTAGATAACAACATAAACTGATTTTTATTTTTTTATTTATTTGGATTAAATTCTTTAACATTGCCAAATATTTCTAATTTTTTATTTATCCTGTTATAAATTAGTGCTCCGTCATCAAATATTGCATACACTTTTTTTTGAGTATCATTTGAAACTTTTTGTAATGAATCTAAATATCTTTTATTGTTTATTGTATGTACATCTATATAAAATGGATCATCTAATATTCCAAATCCGTCATAGAATGCAAAATATTTATAAAAATTATTTTTTGCGGTAATAAAATATCTTTTTAATTGAAGTTCAGTTCCAGCACTTTCTCCAATTATTAACCCATCAAAATACTTTATATCATAAAATATTTCAGTATCATGAAGTACTTTTTTAAAAAACATTTCTGGATTACCACCAGGTAATAATAATACATTAGATTCTTTTATAATATTTTTAAGTTTTTCCTTAGAATCACTGTAACAATTACATACGGTAATATTATTTTCTTCTATATCAATTTTTTTAAGTTCATTTATATATCTATTATATCTTCTTTCTCCCTTTTTAAAGAATTCATTATCTAATTTACAAGCATCTATTTCAACTGGAAATGTCCAAGGAAATATTGCTACCTTAGGATTTTTAGGTAATATTTCTAACATTCTATCTTTAACTATATCCATTCCTATTTCTATTCTACTAAGTAATATACTATACATAACATTACCTCCTTATTAATTTTTTTGCTGCCATTTGTCCACATCCAACATCTATTTTATCCCCTACACTTTCAAATTTAGAATTATGAATATTTCTTTTATCTAATAGTCTATGTAACTTTAAATATCTATCATCAGTAGCTTTCTCAAATTTTCCACCTTCAATTGGATTGTAACTACTAATTTTTAATCTATCATCATCTTCTAAAAAGTCAAGTAATTCATAAAAATCTTCATCTGAATCATTAAATTTTTTTAATAATACATAATTAAATTCAGCTTTGTGAATACTATGTTTTTTATAATAATTCATTGCCTTTCTTAATTCTTCAAAAGAAGAATGAGAAGGTATTAATTCTTTTCTCTTTTTATCGTTAGGTGCATGTAATGATATAGTAAGCTTGAATTGTCTAATGTTATTAAAGTCTTCAGTTAATTTAACTATATCTTTTGAATATGGTAATGTTGTAGCAAGCGCAAAATATATTCTTTCATCTCTTTCAGTTAATTCTTGTATAGCAACTAGAACATTATCATAATTTAACATTGGTTCTCCAACCCCCATGAAGCTACAACATAAATAATCATATTTCTTTAACAATTGAAACTGTTCAATAATATTACCAATCTCATCTAAAATTTCTTGTTTTGTCAAATTTCTATGATAATTCTTATTTATTCCATTATAACACATTTGGCATGATATAGGACATCCAATTTGACAAGAAACACATAAGTGACATGTATTTCCATCATCAAAAACACCTGTTTCAATCACAAAATTATCATCCGTTGCTTGCAAAACTTTAGCTGATAATTTATCTTCACTAATAATCTTATCTATTATTTTCATAATCTACCTTCCTTATATAATCTTTTCATTTCTTTAATATTATTTTGCATATTACTTTTTTCATTTAATATTTTAAATATTAATTCCTCTAATGGTAAATCACTTTCTAATAATTCCTTAGAAGAAATTATCATTGCATTATAAAGATTTCTTAATTTAGTATCACTAATATTATTTAAATATGTTGTATTTGTAGATGACCAGTTACAATTCTTATTTTTCCATCTAAAATTATATAATAATAATAATTGCTTATATTCTTTTAATTTTCTTAATTCATATTGCCATTTAGCTTCTTTTAAATCTACATTTAAATATGGATTGGCAATAAACACAAGTTCTTTATTAGATGTTTTTTCAGCTAAATAATTCATTAAAAATATTAAAAATAATTGATGATTACTGGCAATATAGATTTGCTTAGAATTATCATACAATTTAAAATAATTACTCCAAACAAAATCAACATCTATATTAAATGGTCCAGACAAGGTATCTATTACATATCCAGTATTTCTATTTTTTGAAACTAAAATATCTGAATTATTAAAAGTCCTAATAAATCCATTCATCTCTTTTTTTAAATATGGAGGACATATAGAAGGAATTTTTACATCATCTTTTAATTCAAATACTAACGATTTTTCTATATATGTGGAACATACTTGATTGCAATAATTGCATATAATATTGCCGTTTTCTATTCTGTATATTTTACCATTATTAACTGATGATGGAATCATATCTACTCTTCCACATTCACATCTTATTTTTTCTTTTTGTTTTATTTTTAAAAATCCATCATGGTACATTTTATCTACTATCTCCAATAATTGATCACCGTGATCTTTGTCCACAAATATTGAATCATATTCTATTTTAGATTTACTAATAGTGTCTAAGTAACCATCTAATTCAGTATCCTTTTGTTCATAACTATGGATTATATTAAATCCTATATTCTTTTTTGCTTCAAGCACGTCCCCAACAAAGTCCATTATAGTTGGAGATAAAAGCATGCCAATATTAGTTTCCTTTTGTGGTTTTATTGGTAATGTTGATATTAAAAATTCTTCACCTTTCAATTTTAAAACCTCCTTAAAATCAAAATACATTTATCATATAAATTTTTCTTTTTAGTATTCAAATCTTTTAATATGTTTTCTCTATTAGTTAAAACTTTATAACTTTCGTTTATACTATGTATATCAAATATAGCATTTGAATGAGAACTTAAATCTATATTTTTTTTATCAAGTATTAATTGTAAATCTTGTATAGACTTTAAATATTCATTAAATAAATTAAATAAATTTTTATCTAATATGTTTGATTCATAAAAAAAACAATCTATATTAAATTTAATTACATTTTTATCTAATCTATAAAATATAGCTAATAATTTATAAAAATTAAATAATACAGTTGTTTTATATATTTTTTTTAATAAAGCATTTTCTATATAAGCCAAATCTTCATTTAAATAAATATTATCACTTTCTATATCATTTAATAAATTATCTATAAATATATTTATATTATCATTTCCCCTATATTCATTTCTATAGTCTTTATATATTTTTAAATATTTTTCATTAAAAATAAATTCAAAACAATATGTCCATTCGTTAATATTAAATTCATTATCATATTTATTAAAATAATTAATTACATCATATATACTTCTTGTAGAATTATATGTTTCATACATCAATTGTTCCGCATTCTCCCTACATTTAACTTTTATTTTTCCATCTATAAAATTAAGGACATATTCATTATTATCTATGGCACTTATCTTTTTTTCACCTATTAAAGGCAAATACACTACCATACTATGTAATTTATCTTTGCCTCTAAATTTTAATACTTCTTGTAATATATAATTTATTTTATCTTCAATATCTATAATATCTTGATAATTATGTGAAGTTGTTAAATAATTAATATCTATATCACTAAATAAGTTATTAGAGTTTCTTGCTAAACTACCACTTAATATTATACAAAAATCAATATTATAAAAATTTTTAAATATACAACCAAGCTCATTAATCATTTCAATTATATAATCTCGATATTTTTTATTCAACATATTAAATTCTTTTATAGAAATATCAAAAGCTTTAGATTCATAATAATCTCTTAGCCCTAATATCTTTTCTCTATAAGAAGATATAAATTTATTTTTAATCATATTGTATTTTTCTAAATTCATGTTTTATAGTTCCTTTTTTTCTTGTAAAATAAAATACTATTTTTCTTATTTTTTGTCAATATCTTTAAGTAAATTTGTTAAAGCTTTTTTAAAATGTTACATAGAGATTTTTTTAAAATGTTACATTATACACATAATATTTATAATTTTATTGATAGGAAAATCATTGACTATAGGCAGTAATAATTCGTCATACTTGTTGTAATATCTTATCTTTAAGATATTACAAGCTCTATAAGAATTATTACTAGGTTCCTGTTGTCAATGAGGAACTATCAATAAAATCTAATATAAAATTGTAACATTTCTAAAAAATCTTAACATATCTTTAAGTAAATTTTGATAATTTAACAATCAAATATATTCTCATATTATACAATAGCCTGTTATATCAGTTTGATTTAACAAAAATTTATCTCAAAGTCCAACTCTCATAAACTTTCCTGTGTTTACCAACAATGCATCGTTGTTATATTTTTGTAAAAAATCTCATAAAATAAGATTTTTCTTTAATTTTGATATTTTTTTGTGTCTTTTCATTTAAACAAAACCGTGTTTTTCCTTTTATTTATAAGGATTTCCACGATTTATACTATTTTCTCCCATTTTCTTGCATACCCCGTTACAGGAATAAGGCCAATAACTACGGCGATATTGAGTAATGATTGAATAATAATACCAAAACCTAATCCAAAAGCTAAATATTTTTTAAATAAATCACTTTGTCTTAAAGCAATACGAATAATACGATAAAAAATAAAGAATAGAAAACTAGAAACAATTAAAATTCCTAAAAAACCAAATTCTTCAGAAATAATAGAAAAAATAAAATCTGTTTGAGGCTCTGGTAAATAAAATTGTTTCTGGCGACTTTCTAAAAAAACTTGACCGAGAAATCCTCCTGGGCCAATAGCATAAAGCGACTGAATAATTTGATAACCCGATCCTAAAGGATCTACCCAAGGATTTAAGAATGATACAATTCTCTCCATTCGATATGGGGCAACAATGATAAGTCCTACTATCCCAAGAAGTCCCACAAAACCAATTTTAACAAAGAAAGATATTTTTACACCAGAAATAAAAATCATAACAACTAATGTTAATACAATAACCATAGCGGTTCCAAAATCGGGTTCTAGCATAATAAGAACAAAAAAAACTCCAATAACAAGAAGGATTGGCAAAACACCTTTTTTGATGTCCTTAATTATTCGCTGATTACTCGCAAGATATTTAGCAACATATATAATGAGTCCCAGTTTAGCAAATTCACTAGGTTGAATTCCCAGTCCTCCAATGCCAAACCAACTTCTACTACCATTACGAATACTACCTATTCCTGGTATTAATACAAGAGTTAAAAGAATAAAACAAATAAGTAAAATTAAATTAGCTCTTTTATGTAATATATCGATATTTATTTTAGAAATAACAAATATTAAAAATAAACCAATTATAAAGAAAGCGCTTTGTGCTTTAACATATTTAAATGGATCATCATATTTATATTCAGCCCAAATAGAACTAGCTGAATATATCATAACTATTCCAAATATTGCAATTATTATAACAGCAATAAGCAATAATTTATCATACCTTTTTTTCATGTAAATCCCCTATTAATTATTATTAAAAAGAAGCAAAAAAATACGTATGAAACGTATTTTATAACCAAACACCATATGTTATTGCGGCCATCGCTAGAATAAAACCAACTACCCAAAACATTTTGATAATATCTTGTTCAGCCCAACCTAATTCTTCAAAATGATGATGCAATGGAGCTTTTAAAAATATTTTCTTATTAAACTGCCTAATTGATATTATTTGAATTAAACTACTCAATGTTTCAATAACAAATACGCCGCCGATTAGCACGAGTGATAATTCGTGTCTTGATACAACGGCCACACTTGCTAAAGCTCCCCCTAGTGCTAGAGAACCTAAATCTCCCATGAATATGCGGGCTGGATGAGTATTGAAGACCATAAAACCAATTAATGAACCTGTCAAAAGGAAACAAAATATCGCTACTTCTTGATATCCTTCTAACCAACCTGCATTCCAAGTTATAATACCATAAGCAAAAAATGCTATAGCTGATAATCCTGCTGCTAAGCCATCTAACCCATCTGTTATATTGACGGCATTCGTAGTACCAACAAGCAAGAATAAAATAAATAATCCAAACATCCATCCGAGTGGAATATATATATTTAGGAAAGATAAACTAAGAGTTGGTTCTCCGCCGCCTTTCATAAATAAATAAAAGAAGACTAAAGCTATGACCATTTGAATTAAAAATTTAGTTACTAAACTTATACCATTATTATTATGATATTTTATTTTTAAAAAATCATCAACAAAGCCTAACAGAGCATAAGCTAAAAAAACAAAAACGACGATAATCAAATTATAACTTATCTCAATACTACCTTTTAAATAAAGGAGAATTAGTGACACTATAACAGGAACAATAAATATGACTCCTCCCATAGTTGGAGTTCCTTCTTTTTTTAAGTGCCTTTTAGAAATAAGTTTACTTACAGATTGTCCGAAATGTAACTTTCTAAACAAAGGAATAACAAATAAACCTGTTATTAACGATAATACAAACCCTAGCATCAAAGCCATGGCTGCTTTGGCGAGAATTAACATAAAAGCCACCTCTTCTTAAATATTATACTATACTTTTATTTTGCTTATTAATTTTTAAATTAAATTTTGACATTATTTTACATTAATTAAGCATCAAAACTACTGTTCCACCTTCTTTAGCATACATACCACCATTTGGAGTTTGATAGACAACTTCTTCCCCATTCCCACTATACTCAATATTAAATCCTTTTAAAGCTGCTGTGGCTTCATCTAAAGTCATACCAGTTACATCCGGAACTGTTACATATTTTGTATCTAACCAAGTATATTCTTTAGGAATACCTTCAGTATCTGCTTTAATATCTAAAATATCGATGGCACTTAGGAAAATATTACGAGCAATTGGAGCTGCAACTGTACCACCATATTGCACGACGTTTTTAGCATTTTGGACTGCCACATAAACAACAACTTCTGGGTCATCTGCTGGCATAAATCCTATAAATGATAAAATATATTTTGAATCGGAATATACACCATTTTCAACAGTCTGGGCAGTACCAGTTTTACCGCCGATACGATAGTTTTCGATATATGCATTATGTCCACTACCTTTAGCAACAACACTTTCTAAAGCATATCTTACTATTTCTGAAGTTTCATCACTTATTACTTTTCCAACCTCAGTTGGATTAATACTTTTAACAATGGTATCAGTTTCTGACTCTAAAAAATTTTTAACAATATAAGGAGTGTATAATGTACCACCATTTACAACAGCACTTACTGCTCTAGCTTGCTGAATTGGGGTAACACTAATACCTTGCCCGAAGGCAGTTGTTGCTAATTCAACATTTCCCATTGCATCGACATCAAATAAAATACCAGATCCTTCTCCATTTAAATCAATACCTGTTTTTTCTCCAAAACCATAATTATCAATATATTTCATTAAAGTTTCTTTCCCAAGTTTAAGACCTAAATTAACGAACCCTGGATTGCTTTGTGTCAACACAGCAACACTTTAG
>ULMP01012156.1_pt1 | contig 10650 bp, 8 predicted proteins | sample 1951681 | NCBI WGS metagenome assembly ULMP01 (sample SAMEA4835553, study PRJEB28245) | human gut metagenome | biome: gut microbiome; material: fecal sample | place: Denmark | collected 2008 | reverse complement strand
CGCCAGCCGATGTTCGCGTTCGAGTTGGACGCGCTGGTGTAGTTCACGTAGAACAGCCCGTGGTTCCCGTTCTGGTTATAGTTACCGCCGAAGTACAGACACGGGTTGGAAGCATTGAAGTTCCAGTTATCCGCCGAACCGAGAAGCAAGGCACCGACTGCGTGCGCGGTCATCCCCTGTATTTTCAAGCCGCCTGTGCGGCTGAAAACCCGTTAGCCTTTTGCGCGTCCTGCGGGCCGCAGGATACGCAGAGGGGGATGCGTCCCCCTCTGCACTCCCCCGTCAGGGGAGTTTTTGGAGGCGGCAGCCGACGTTCGCGTACGAGTTGGACGCGCCGGCGCAGCTCACGCAGAACAGCCCGCGGCTCCCGTACTGGTAATAGTAACCGCCGAAGTACAGACACGGGTTGGAAGCATTGAAGTCCCAGCTATCCGCCGAATATGTCGTCTCACTACCGCCCGATGCCGTGGGATAGATAACCCATTCCAGCCCGGCCACCGTTGCCACGGTAAAGGCGCTGGGCCATCCGCTCGACGGAACGCCCACGGCGGTGCCGCCGCTGTTGTCGCTGAAACTGCTGGGCGTGTTGATGATGTTCAGGCCGTTGCTGTTGTAGTAGCAGCCGTCGCCCCAGTCATACACGTTGTCCCACAGGCCCTCGATGTAGCGATACTGCGTACCGAGGCCATAGCTGTCCCGGCTCGCAAGCGTCGTTCCGGTGTGATAGGGCATACTGTCCGTATAGCCCATATTCTCCGTTGCGCTGTTGTTGCCGCAGCCCTTGCCGATGGTTTTCTGGCTGTTCCAGTCCGCGAACTCCACAAGGTACAGCATCCAGATCGTCATGCGCATCTGAATGTCGCTCTGCCAGATGTTGCTCCCCAGACTGTGGATGCTCGTGCGGGCCGTGCTGCGCGTGATATTCGCTTTCGGCTTTACACCGGACTGGCTCTTGTAGTTGTTGGTGTTGCAGTGATAGCGGCCAATGTACACAATGTCCCGCTCTCCCTTGCCGTCCCCTCGGTCGGCGTGGGCGGGGGAGACGTGAAAGCCGTCCGTTTCCTTATCCGCGATCTGGAGTTTCAGGCTGTTCCCGCTCTTTGTCCACTTGTACCAGAACTTCGGGATAGCCACCAGCTCACCGGCCACCGCATCCGTCACGCGCACCATCCCGCTCCACGGGTACAGGTTGTCAAATGGGCTTCCGTAACTGGTTGCCCCCGCCCTGTACGGGGTCGGGTTCACGAAGCTGGCGGCCTCGTCCGTCCGGCTCCACACCGTCGTGCTGGTTCCATCCCACACCACGCCGTAGATGTGCCGATAGGCCAGCTTCACATTTACCGTCTGTCCGTCCGCCGTGATGGTTGCGGTATCCTCCGCCGTCTCTCCGTTCTTGGTGGCGGTGATGGTGTAGGTGCCGCTTTCCGTCACGGTGAAGTCCACCGTCCCCGTTGCAGATGCCGTTTTGCTCTGCGTCTTGCTTCCCTTGGTGCAGGTGACGGTGGAGCCGCTGTCAATGCTCACGCGGATGGTCGCTGTGAAGTAGGATAGCGTCGCCGTGTACTGCTGCACCACGGAGACCGTCACCGTATCCGTGGCAGTCTGCCCGTTCTTGGTGGCCTTGATGGTGTATGTTCCGTAGTCCTCCACATCAAACGTCCATTTTCCGCCGCTCTCCGTTGCGGTGTATACCTTGGTTCCCAGCGTGGCCGTCACCGTGGAGCCGGTGGGCGCGGTCACAACGATCTGTGCCGTCATGCCTACCTGCGGCAGACTGTCCGCGCTGAGCTTGCCGTCTGCCCCCAGCGTCGGGATGCCGTTCGGCACGTTGATGGGGAGCTGATCGGTGTCCATCTTCCCGTCCGCGCCGAGACCTGCCACGCCGCCCGGCGTATTGATGGGGAGCTGGCCGGTGCCAACCTTGCCGTCCTCTCCCAGTCCGGCCACTCCGCCCGGTGTGTTGACAGGGAGCTGGCTGACCGGCACCTTTCCGTCTGTCCCCAGCCCCGCCTTTTTGGCAAGAGCCGCCGCCACCGCACCGCTGGTCAGCAGCTTGTCGCTGTTCTCCGTCGGCACCGTGTCGAACGTCTGCGCCGTAACGCCGCCCTTGCCGTCGCCTTTCAGGATACCGCTGGCGGTGATCTTGTCCTGCTTGTCCGTAATGGCCTGACGGATACCCTCGTGCGCGTTTTCATCCTCGTTGTGTGCCTTGATGGCAGCCGCCATGCTTTCTGCTGTCACCAGCGCCGAAGCGTCGATGGTCACCTGCAGCGTCCCGCCGCTGCCCGTAAACTCCAGCAGCCCGTAGAATGTGTACACATAGTCCGGCACGTCCGTCTTGCTGGGGATTTCCACGCCCGCGTCCGTGTCCGTCTGAAATAGGGTGATCAGCCTTGCCGCGCCGCTGTCCAGCTTTGCCCAGATGCCGAGCTGGTTCAGGGGGTATCCCGTCGCCAGTGGTGTCACTTGCAGTTGCAGCTTTTGTCCCTGCGCCGTTGTTTTGTTGGACAGGATGCTGACCGTCTGCTTTTCACTCACAAGCGCCGTCTGCGCCAGCATCGCCGCCTCGCTCACGCGGCCTGTTCCCGCCGCCGCGCGGGTGATGGTCAGCGTCTTTCCCGCTGTCCATTGTGCCAGCAGCTCACTGCCGCTGTTGGTGATAACGCCTTTCCATGCCACTTTTCGTTTCCTCCTGACTTAGAATTTCGATGCGTTGCCGAAGTCAACCACCGCCGCGCCAGCCATAGCCGCGATGCCGTAGGCCGTTGCGGTGCCGCCCGCATCGTAATATTCCACTTCCTCCAGATGTGCGCTGAACCGCTTGGCAGCGGCGAGCCGACGTTCGATCTCCGCGGTGGTCATGGCGGCGAACTTCTGCCGCTCCTCCACGGTGGTGATGTTTACCCGCAGTCTGAACTTTCCGTGGGTGCCGCCGTACTCAAACCATTCCTCCAGCTTTGTTCCCGGATAGATCGCGTCGGCCTGCGTTCTTGCAGCTCCCGCAGTTCCCATTGTTCGCCGGATGTTCAGCGCCGTCTTGACGATGCGCCGCTTCTGCTCGATGTCGTACCCTGTGTCGTACCAGTCGATCTTCCAGTTCACGGCCAGCGCGTCCAGCACCTCCTCGGCCACGGTGTCGATGGCGGTGTATATCTGACTTCCCGCGATATAGCCCATCGTCTTTTGGTGCAGCTCCAGCATCGCCATGGATAGGGCCTTTACCCACGGCTGTTCTCCCAGAATGCGCGGCAAGCCGTCGGCGATTTGGGCATTTTTCAGGCTCTTAATCATCCTCCAGCCCTCCATAGGTGGCGGTGGCCCCCGTGCATTTCGGCAGCTCCGTGGTGTCGATCACGGTGTCTACGGGGGCGGTCAGCGTTACCCGCTTGGCCCCCGCTTCCCGCAGCCGGGCGATCAGCTCCGTCGGGTTGATGTCTCGCCCCAACTTTCTTTGCCATGTCTGGAAGCCCGCCACCGCCGCCGCGATGCGGCTTTGTATCTCACTCACGCTTCGCTGGTCGCTTTCCGCGATCCAGTATTTCACGGTGATGGCGTATTCCACCTCGTCCGGGGCCAGTGCCGTCACCTTGTCGCACAGCGGGCGGATGGTCTCGTCGTCCAGATAGGCCGCCATGGCCGTCAGCTCCGTGCTGTTGGGGACGCGCAATCCGTTCTCGTCCTCGATCACGAAGTAGATATTTACCTCGTCCGGCAGCGGGCTGACGATGCGCACGTCGGCTACATCACCCCGCCACTCCCGCGCGTAGTATTCATAGGCATCGCGCGGCCCGGCGCAGCTATACACGCTGGGGGCGAGGTAGATGCGCCGTGTCAGGCTGTCGTCGTCCTCTGCGTCCAGTCCGCCGGTGCTTGGCGTGGTGTTGCTCACGCTGGCAACATAGGCGATGGGGTCAACCAGTATCTTGATGCCGCCGGACAGAATACCGTTGCTATCCGCTCCGGCCTCCTCCGCCTGCACCACCACGTCGGTGTAGGTCTCTCCCGCCGCTATCTCGCCGTATTCCACGGTGTTGAAGTATTTCCCGTCCTCGCTCTTGACCCGCGTTCCCGTCGGAATGGCCGTCGCGCCGCTTTGCGCTTCCGAAAGCGTAAAGCGCACCGTCGCCGTGGCCCGGTTTGCCTCCTTGCGCGTCAGCCCCACAAGAGCGGCCAGCGCATCCAGCGCGTCTCCGGTACTGGTTTTTAGCATTTCCATCCGTCCCTTTGCGTCGGCGTACTGCATCGTCTGATACTCCATCGCGCAAAAGGCTTTCATCAGCAGGTTCAGCGGGTCTGCCTCGCCGATCTCCGGCTCCTTTCCTGTGGCCTCCCGGTAATACTTGGTGTACAGCTCGCGGAGCTGTTCTTCCGTCTCCTGCAAAGTCATGCTTTCGATGAAACTCAGCTCCGGGCAGTTTGCCAATTCAGCGATATTAGACAAGCTCGATCACCACCTTTGGTGTCATATTTCCGTCCTGCGATTTTCCCGCAGTCCATTCCACACGGACGACACGCGCCCGTGGCTCATACTGTTCTGTCTTGCGCACATACTCCGCCGCCAGCAGGACTTGCGCATTTTCCTGCGGGCAGTCGATAATCGTCCCGTCGATGCCGAACTCCCGGTCAAGTGCCTGCTCTCCGGCCCTCGTGGCGTAAAGCACCTGCAAATTGCGGTACACCTCCGCCGCCGTACTGTCGTTTGCGCTCCCCGGCAGTATCTCGATCACCGCGTTTTCCGTCGATAACATGGCTGCCTCCTTACAGGTATTCCTCGATGGTCAGGCTCACCTTGCACTCCACCATCGCTCCGCCGTGCAGCACCGCGCCCCACTCGTCGCTGATGTCCGTGATCTTGAACGGATACGGTGATACCGGCGAGCCGCCCACGATGAACCAGTCCGCCGCGTTGGTCTCCGCCATGCGCTGAAAATGCCGCAGAACGCTTCGCGGGTTTACCCCGTCCTGCGCCCGCAGCAAAAGATCGAACTGGTATTTCCGCAGCTTTGGGGCAATCCATTGGCTCCGCGCCCGTGCGCCTGTCCGGTTGTGTGTCGCCCAATCGCTGCCCCCTTGGCCTTTCAGCCCGCTCGGTGTCAGGATGCGCCGGTCGCTCACCGTGAACGTCATGCCCATGTAGCTTCCCAATGCCACTTTTCGCCCCTCCTTACTTATCCGGCTTTCCCACCGCGCCGCTCATGTGCGTGTGGTTCACAAGGCTCACGCCGTTGATGGTGATGTCTCCGCTCGCCGCCGTGGCGTTGATCTCCGGGGCTGTCAGGCTGATTTTGGTGGGGCTTCCGATCTCCACATCCCCTGCCTCCGTTACCTTGACCGTTGCGCCGTTTATGGTGATCTCCGCGTCGCCACCCTCTACCTCGATCTTTGCGCCTTTTTTTGCGGCGAATGTGTACTTGCCTCCCGCCGTCACACTCAAAGCGCCTGCGGCCTCGATGCTCACAAAGGTTCCTGCCTCGATGCTCACCGTTGTCCCCGCCACGATGCCAACGCCGGTTTTGGCGTTCAGGCTCATGCTGGCGGCGCTGCTCTTGGCCTGAAACTGCCCGCCCGCCACAAGGCTGATTGCGCCTTTCGCCTCGTCGTATATCTCGCCGTTGCAGTTGCGCCCCGTCCGCCGGTTCACATACTGTGTGTAAACGCCGGTGTTCTCGTCGTAGCGCTCATAAGCCAGTCCCCTTCGTGCGGCGTATTCCTTTCGGAACAGGCCCTTGTAGCCCTCCGCCGGGGTGTTGGTCTTGTTCCACACCGTTCCGGTGGTGGTTCCCGCCGCAGCTCCGTTGCTGTTGTGGCTCACGCTCACCACCTGCCCGATGCTGGGCATCTTGTACTCGCCGTTGCTGATGGCGTTGATCTGGCGGGTCACGCTTTTCCCCCGGTCAAAGTAGGTCACCTCATAGGTTCCCGCCTTATAGTCGATAGCGCTCACGCGCCCGGTTCTGTTTGTTCCCGCCATTACTTTTTCGCCTCCTCGCTGGCGATGCAGTAGCTCGCAGGCACCCAGCCCGTCACGTTCTGCCCCACCGGCAGCTTTCCGCATCGCGCCGCGCTGTTTGTCACGCGGTAGCGCCCGTTGATCAGGATACCGTCGTACAGCCAGTAGGTGCCGGTCTTGGTTCCCGCCTTGTTCTTTGCCGTGCTGGAAACATACAGCGGAGCCTTATTCAGCGTGATCGCCTGTCCCGCCTCGCCGCCTGCCGCCGCGCTGGCTGCGCCCGCCGCCGGACTGGTGGTAGCGTAGGTGCTGTCATAGCTCATGCCGCTGTCCGCCGTCTTTTCGTGATACACGATCTTGCCGCCCACGTCCCACGAATGGAACGCCGGGCCGATACCGCTGCACTCAAAGTCGGTGGTCAGTCCGTTGCTGCTGACCTTGTGCGTCACCTTGTCCACAAAGTATTTTCCGTTCAGGTTTCCAAAGCCTGTCAGCGCGATGCAGTTTCCCGCGCTTACCCTCCAGTCTCCGTCCACGCCGAAGCGCAGCTTCACCGTCCCGTGGTTGGCGCTGTTCAGCTCCGCGCAGAGCTGGACGCTGGCATCGTATACGCTGGTAGCCCGCCGGTTCACGCTCTTGGTGTGCGAGCCGCCGCCCACGCTGCACTCGATGTCAATGTCCTTGTCCGCGTCCGTGTAATTAAAGTACCCGCCTGTATAGGTGCCGGACAGGGTGGCGGTGTAGCCGAAGCTCCCCGGCCTGATCTGCGAGCGGTCAAAGGTGCGCACGGCCCGCTTTGCCTTGTACTTCTCCCGGTCATACACCCACAGCCTCCGGGCGTACACTTTCAGGATAAGCCCGTAGTTTTTGCACAGGCTGTTGTAGTAGCTGCTGTCCGTGCCGTCCTGCTCGTCGCACTCGATGTCGTAGTCGTCGGCATCGTAGGTGAACGCAAGGCCGTACCGCGCGGCGATCTTTGCGCCGATACGCTTGATGCTGGTGTTCTTCCAGATCACGTCCCGCTCCAGCTCCGAAAAGTCGCTGTCGCTGGGCTTGCTCACGCCGCCCACCTGCAAGGTCGTCGGCGCGTCCGAAAAGCTCACATCGTCCAGCACGAACAGCCCGCACTCCATGATGCTCCGCTGGCCCTGCCGTTCCCAGTTGTAGCCGAGAACACGCGCCCGCAGCGTCGCGCCCTTTTCCGGCATCCAGCCCAGCAGCCATTTCCTGTCCTGCGCGTTGATGGTGATGTCGATGCTGTCGCTGTTGTCCGCCGCGCTGTCGGTGTAGGTCAGGCTCTCGATGTCTCCGCCCACCTGCCCGGCAAAAGGGTAGCTGTTGTAGCGCACATCCAGCGCCAGCCGTCTTGTCTCAATCATAGCTCGCCTCGTATTTCCACGGCGGCATCAGTCCGTCCCGCTCTTCCTCCAGCGCCGGGGTGTTCAGCTCCACCCCGGCGTTGAAGATAAACGTGTCGATCTCCTGCGGATTGGCCGCCATCAGCACGTCGGCGTGGTACTCGCTGCCGTATACCTCCTTGGCGATCACATCCCATGTGTCGCCGCTCTTGGTCGTGTACATTGCGTTTCCTCCCGTCAGTATGCCGTGCGGGCCTGTCTGCGCTGCATCTGGAGATACCACGCTTCAAACCGTGCCTGCGCCTCGGCCAGAGCCTCCTCCACCATGCTGCGGTCGGCGCTGCCCTGAATGTTGATCACCGGCGCAAAGGTCATGCCGCCTCCGCCGCCGGAGCCGCCGCCGTCGATTTCCGCCAGCTCCACCGGCTTCACGCCCAGCATTTGCCCAGCCTTTGCCCAGATGTCCAGATTGTCCCGCCGGGCCGCCCGCTGGAAGCTGATCACCGCCTCCGTTCCGGCCTCGCCCGCGATGCTTGCGCCGTTTGTAAAGCCGCCTTGCGCAAGCATGGGGATTTCCGGGATATTGATGGAGAACGACTTGCCGCCCAGCAGCGGCACCCAGTCCGGGATGGTAATGCCGAGACTGTTGATGCCTGCGATTGCCTTGTTGATCAGGGCGATCACCGCGTTAATGGGGGTCTTGAACAGAGCGCCCAGCGTATTGAAGATGCCCACGAAGATGGATTTCACACCCTCCCACGCCATACGCCAGTTGCCGGAGAACACGCCGGTGATGAAGTTGATCACGCCCTCAAAGATGGTCTTGACCCCGTTGATCGCGCTGCTGATGCCCTCGGCAAAGACACCGATGGCGGCCAGCACCGCCGGAACCACTACCTGACCAATGTGCAGCAGCACCGTGATCACCGTCTGAATGATCGGCATAAGGAACTGAATTGCCTCGCCGATGATCTGCGCCACCGTCATGACCACGGAACCCACGCCGCTGATGATGGAGGCGATGGATGGAGCCGCCGCTGTGATGGTTTGCAGAATGACCGGCACCACCGTCTGTGTGATAAAGCCGAATAGGCTTTCGATGATGGGTCGCACCGTCGTCTGTGAAAAGGTCACGAGCTGGCCGATCACGCCCATCACCGATTGCAGGATGGTGGTAATGCCTCCAAAGGCTGCGCCCGCGTCCTCGCCGAACAGATTGGTGATGCTCTCCTGTAGCGGTTGCAGTGCCTTTGCCACACCGCCGTCCTCGAACAATCCCAGCAGCGCGTCCTTGAATACCGTAAACTTTTCCAGTCCCGTGTCGCCGAACACCCGCTGTATGATTTTGTCCAGCCCGCCGAACTTGTCCGTCAGGATGCTCACCACGGCGATGATGCCGGAGATCACACCCACAATAGGCAGCGCCCCGGACAGCAGACTACCGAGGCCGCCAGCAATAGGGCCATAGATACTTTTCCCTAAAACACCGGTGCTTTTCGCAAATCCCCATCCGCTTCCGAGAATATTCTTGATTGCCGCCCCGCCGCTTAACGGCGTTCCAAACGCAATATCCGTCAGCGATGCAAGGCCGGTCGTTCCCATCAGCCCGCCGCCTTTTCCGCCGGGTAACGCGTTCAACAGCGTTTTCATGCCTGCGCCCAGACTTCCGGTAAAACGCTTTCCGGCTGCTCTCTGTCCTTTCAGCCCGCCGAATACCGAGGACGCATACTGCCCAATACCGCTGTTTGCGATAGCATTTTTGAGAACTCCGCCCGCAGTCAGCCCGTTTTGTGCCGCATTGGAAACGGCGTTGAACACGCTCCTGCTTGCCTCCTGTGCGGTCTTTTTCTTTCCGCTGAACAGTCCTCCCCAGTTTTGAAGCACAGCCAAAATGCCGACGCCCTTATTTCCCGCAAGCTGCTGTCCCAGCAGCGCACCGTTCTGTAAGGCGCTTCTGCCGTTCATCACTTTGCCCGGCAAACTTGTCCCGGCCCCGTACAGGCTTTTAAGACCGCCCCACAGTCCGCCCTTTCCACCGGAGCCGAACAGAGCCTTTCCGCCGCCGGAGAAAATAGCCTCCGCCGCCGGGGCGAACTTCATGCCAACAAACGCCGCCGCCATGCCGCCCAGCACACGCACCACCTGCTCGCCGTTGTTGATCAGGTAGTCAAGCCCCTTTTGGATGTACGGCAGCGCCGTGTCCATAGCGCTCCCCAGCTTCTCCACGCCCCGGCTTGCCAGCGTTCCCAAGCTCTCCGCAAGCTGCGTCAGCTCCGGCATATTCTTTCGGATGCTGTTTAGAAAGTCGATCATGGAGAGATTGAACTGTTTTTTCGCCGGGAGGAACGCATCGCCGATCTCGATTTTCAGCGCTGTCTTGGTACTTTTCAGCATGGTCTCGATGGCCTCCGGGGTCTGCGATTTGATGTTGAACTCCCGCTCCATGCTTCCCGTGTACAGGCTTGGGTCGCTCACCATTTCCAGCGCCTTTCGGTACACATCGAGATTGTTGACGATCTTCGCGCCGCCCTCAATGGCCCATTGGCCGAACAGGGTGGATAGCGCCGCTACCTGTCGCTCCTGTGGCAGATCGTTGATGGCCTTGAAGATGGTATCCAGCGTTCCCACGCTGTCCTCCTGCATGGCCTTGGCAACCCACTCCGCGCTCATGCCCAGCTCCTCGAACTGTTCTTTCTGGGCTTTCGTCGCACTTGCGCCCTTGCTCAAATTCACGATCATGCGCTTGATGCTGGTGCCGACGCGATCAGTCGATACGCCTGTTGCCAGCATGGCATCCGCCAGCGCCGCCGTTGTGGCCGCGCTCACGCCGCCCACTTGGCCGAGGCTTGCCGCCGAATTGACCGCCTCCGCGATTTCCGCCGCCGTGGTAGCGCTGTTTGCGCCCAGATAGTTGATCTGGTCAAAGAGCACCATGACCTCCTCGTGGGTCATTTTCAGCGATTGCTCCCACTTGGCGGCCCAGTTGCCCGCCTGATCGGCGCTGATGTCCATGGCCGTGCCGGTCATAGCGATGTCCCGCAGGAAACCGGTAACATTGCCGGAGCCGTCAATCTTGATCAAATCCTCCATGGCTTTGCCGGACTGTCCCGCCGCAGCGGCGAGGCGCGTCAAATCCTCCTGCGTATAGGGGATTTGTGTGCTTAAATCCTTGATTGCGTCCTTCATGGCCTCGTAGTTCTGCGCGTAGGTCTTGCCGTTATTCGCCACCTTGTCGCTGATCTTTCCGGTAGCATCTGCCAGACCGTCCACATACTTGACCACATCCGCCATGTAGTTTTCAAACTTCGCCGCTTCCTTGGTGCAGCTTGCGATGGTTGCCAC
>ULMP01033960.1_pt1 | contig 10938 bp, 11 predicted proteins | sample 1951681 | NCBI WGS metagenome assembly ULMP01 (sample SAMEA4835553, study PRJEB28245) | human gut metagenome | biome: gut microbiome; material: fecal sample | place: Denmark | collected 2008 | reverse complement strand
ACTTCCACTTTTATTAGGCATGCCACTACCAAAGTCTTCTTGGTTTGCAGTTAAACTTATTGCACCCCCTATTTGAAATGACAAATTATCAGTTGTTGCAGTATTTGCATTAACATCAATATTTCCTGTTCCTCCAGTTTGGGCTTGGAAATAGGCATATGTTGCTCCAACTACTACAAGCAGTAATACTACCACTGCAATTATTGTTAATATTGTTACTTTTTTCTTATTTTCTTTTTTCATCCAAATCATCCTTTCTTTTTAAGTAGTGTAAAGTATTGTAAATAGATTTTAACATATCCCCTCTATATTTCCCATACTACTAAAAAAAAAAAAAAAAAAGCAAGTGTTTAGATTCTGCTTTACATTGTTTTACAATTTATCTTTTAAATTTTCAATTGCTTTTAATACCCCTAATTTTCCATATTCATATGTTAATCCCCCTTGTAAATATGCGGCATAAGGAGGACGAATTGGGCCATCGCAAGAAAGTTCAATTGATGAGCCTTGCGTAAATGAACCTGATGCCATGATAATTTGATCGTCATATCCTGGCATATCAGTAGGTTCTGCTAAGGCATTGGCATCAATTGCACTGCCGCTTTGAATGCCTTGAACAAATTTAATCAACTTATCTTTATCATTAAATATAATTGTTGAAACTATATCAGCTCGCTCTTCATTCCATTTTGGTTCTACTTCATAACCTAAATTTTCTAACATATAAGATGCTAATACAACAGTTTTTAAACTACTAGCAACAACACTTGGGGCCATATATAGTCCTTGAAAAAAGGATTTGTTTGCGCCGAGACTAGGACCTACATCTTTAGCTTCCCCACAGACATTTAATCTTTCACTGCAAAGATGAATTAAGTCTTTTCTCCCTACAATATAAGCTCCATTGGAAGCAATTCCTCCCCCTAAGTTTTTAATTAAAGAACCAACACAGATATCAGCTCCAACTTGAGTAGGTTCAACAGTACTTACAAATTCACAATAACAATTATCGATCATAATTATAATTTGAGAATTAATACTTTTAATTAATTCTATTACTTTTTTTAGTTTAGAAATAGTTATACTTTTCCTTAGAGAATATCCTTTTGATCTTTGAATTTCAATTACTTTAATGTTACCTTCTTTAACTCGTTTTTCTATTTTTTCATAATCAAAATCGTTATCTATTAAATCAATTTGTTCATAATTGATACCAAAAGATTTTAAACTACTAGGATTATCATTTAAACCAATTACAGAATCTAAAGTATCATATGGTTTACCAGTAATTGATAGTAATGTATCGTTAGGTCTTAAAAGAGCAAAGAAAGCCGTACTTAAAGCATGAGTTCCTGAAATAAATTGATTTCTTACCAAAGCATCTTCAGCTTTGAAAATGCGGGCATAGACTCGTTCTAAGGCATCTCTACCTAAATCGCCATAGCCATAACCAGTTGTTGCATTAAAGTGTTGTTCACCAATATTTTCTTGCCAAAATGCTTCTAGTACTTTTTGACTATTTTGGTAACATATTTCATCAATATTTTTAAAAACCGGCTCTAATTTTTCTTCAATTTCTTTAATATTATCTAAATTCATGATATCCTCCATCTACTCTAATAACTGTATTATTAACATAACTTGCTTTTGAGCTTGCTAAGAATAATACTACTTCAGCCACTTCTTTCGGTTCTGCAAATCTATTTAAAAGTATTTTTTGTGTTTCAGACTTCCTAAATTCAGGATTTAAATTACTAGTCATATCTGTATTTATCCACCCCGGAGCAACACAGTTAACTCTAATGTCAGGAGAACATACACTTGCAAAATCATGAGTTAAAGAAATTACTCCAGCTTTACTAGCATTATAATCAATGCCTTCAATATAGCCAGTATCAATGCCATCAGTGCTAGCAATATTAATAATAGATCCCTTTTTTAATATTTCTAAAGAATACTTTGTAACTAAAAATGTTCCAATTACATTAGTATTTAAAACACTCTGAAATTCTAAAGATGTCTTTTCTTCCAAGCTATTATCTAAGGCAATACCAGCATTATTTACTAATACATCAATTGTAGAAAATTCACTTTTTATTTTAGCAATCATGTTTTTTACTTCCTCTTCATTAGCAATGTTGCATTTTACTAACAAAGTTTTTACATGATATAAGTGTTCTAATTCTTCTTTAAGGCATTCTGCTTCTTTTAAAGAATTATTATAATTTATAACAACATTATAGTTATTTTGGGCAAATAACTTAGCTATTTCTCTTCCTAAGCCTCTGGATGCTCCAGTTACTAAAACGGTTTTTGCCATACAAATCACCAGTAGTATTGTATCAAATTTCCTGGTTAAAAAAAAGAAGAACTTTTAGTTATCTTCTTCGGTAATAATTATTCCATTTTCATCAAAACGATAATGTGGTATTTTAAATTCTTCGTTATTAGTAGTTTTTTCTTCAGGTTCAACTTCTAATTTCGAAGACGTAGCTTCTTCTTTTGATTCATCAAAAGCACTTTCATTATTACTTGTTTTTTCTTTATTTTCTTTATCATCTTCAACTATTTTTAATAAATCGTCATCAAAAACTATATTACTAGGAATTGGTTCTAACATTTCTTCTTCAGTCAATTCTTCAAGACTTTCAGTTACTACATCTTCCCCGATTAATTTTTTATTTAAATCAGTATATGATGAATCTTTATATCCCATAAAATCACAAGTTATAATATCTTCATGATTAAAGAAGATCATATTATTTTTTTCTAATAAACCTTTTGGATATGTACATCCCATGTAATCATAAACTTCAATAGCCTCAGTGTATTCTAAACCAAAGTACCCAACAATCATTATCTTTTGACTACTTTTTTTAGTTGTTATAATAGATCCAATTGGTAAATATTTTTCATTCATACGCATCCCTCTTCTTATTCTTAATTTCTAAATTAATTTTAATATATAAGGAGATGATTGTCAACTACAACCCGCCGCAAGCAGCGGTGCTTGTACCCGGGATTTAATTCTGCGAAACTACGTAACTCGAATTAAATCTTGTCAAGTATTTTTTTGTAAAAAGTATGACTTTCCTGTTATATAAGAAAAATAAGACTAAAGAGCTTTAATTTCTCTTTTAGTCTTATTTATTTTGTTTTCAATGTTTACTCTTTGAACAATAAATAACATTACGATTACATTTACTGTAAAACTTCCGCCATAGCTAAGTAAAGGAAGTGGTACTCCAGTTAAAGGTATTAAAGCAAGAATACCTAATAAATTAATTAATATATGAAGAGTTAAAAACCAAAATGTACCATATGCTAAAACGGAACATCGCAGGTTTTCTGACGCTTTAGCTATTTTTAAAATACGAAAAAGCATCCATGCATATCCTAAAATTAAAATTATGCCAAAAATTAAACCTAATTCTTCAACTATAATTGGGAATATAAAATCAGTATGGCTTTCAGGTAAATATAAATATTTTTGAGTTGAATTACCGAGGCCTACCCCAAATAAGCCACCATTATTAATGGCAATAAAACCATTACACACTTGATATCCAGTGACCTCAGTATATCGTGAGCATGGATTTCTAAAAGTAAGACGGTCCATTTGCATGCTGTTAAGTAAATCGCTTCCAGAATATAAGACAATTATAGCAGCTATAACTACACCAATTACTAATACTTTTATTACTCTAATCATATTATTTTGAACCATTGGAATGCTTATAAATGTTAAAAATACTATTCCTCCAATAATTGCAGCACTACCTAGGTCTGGTTGCATTGCAACAAGGCAAGCAATCATTATGCCAAAAGCTAAAGGAACTAAATAAGCATAAATATTTTTAACTTTGCGATAATGAAGTTTATTATAATATATAGCTGAAAAAATAATTAAAATTGATTTAGCAAATTCACTAGGTTGTAAGCTAAAAAAACCTAAATCATACCAACTAATGGCATTATTAGTCATTCGACCATTGATAAATAGAAATACTAATGCTAATATTACAGCGATTAAGGCCGGCCACGCTAAAAAACCATATGTTCTAGTTGGTAGCTTAATAATTATAAAAATACCTACAATTAAAGAGACGCTGACAAATATTGCTTGTCTGATAAAAAAATGATATGGAGCATAGCCATAGCGAACAACGCTAGATATACTAGAAGCGCTATAAATCATGACTAAACCAACCACAACAAAAAAAATAGTTAATATAAAAAGCGGAATATCCATCTTTGAAAATAACTTGCGCATACTTAATCTCCTAGAATAATTTTATCATAATATCAAGAAAATTTATTATTTTTTTTAAATTTTAGGTAATTTTAATGTCAAAAAATGACAGATAATAATAAATTATAATAGATAAGGAGGTATACATATGTATTATTATGGAAATAATGGATACTATGGCGGCGGATATGGCGGATACGGATATCAAAATCCTTGCTGTGGCTCTTATGCCGGTTATACTAGCGGCTATGGTATCGGTGGTGCTATTTGGATTGTTTTATTCATCCTATTAGTTATCATTTTAGGAGCTGGATGGTCTTGGAACAATAACAATAATTAATAAATTTTTTAGGAGCTAAGGCTCCTTTTTGCATTTTTAGCAAATTTTTGATACAATATTCACCGGTGATGCAAATGAAACTACCAAAAATTAAAATATTAGACGAAAAACATAAAATATTACGCCAAAAAAGTCAAGATGTCACATTCCCTGTTAGTGAAGAGGACCGAAAACTAGCTGAAGACACTATTAAATATTTAAAGATGAGTCAAGATGAGGAAATTGCTAAGAAATACAATTTAAGAGCTGGTATGGGAATGGCTTTTGTTCAACTTGGTAAACTTAAAAGAATTTTTGTTATAGCTAATGAACGTGATGATCATACTTTTGAAGAATACGTAATAATAAACCCTAAAATCATTAGTCGGAGTGAAGAATTAATTTATGTTGGTGAGGGTGAAGGCTGTTTAAGTGTCAATAGACCTGTTGAAGGGATTGTGCCTAGAAGTGCTCGAGTAACCGTTTCATATTATGATTATGAAGGTAATAAAAAAACTATTCGTGTTCGAGAAGACTTAGCAGTTGCTTTTCAACACGAAATAGATCATTTAGACGGTATTTTATTTACTGATAAAATTGATCCAAAAGATCCTTATAAAAATGCTAATAAAATGCGAGAAATTTAAAAGAAGTGAATTTTTAACGGTTCACTTCTTTTATTCTAATTTGGCGCTGACAACTTTACTTACGCCGGATTCTTGCATGGTTATGCCATAAAGGCAGTCTGCATATTCCATCATACGTTTTTTATGAGTAATTAAAATAAATTGACTCTTAGCTTTTTCATGGCTTAGATATTTACCAAACATATCAACATTTACTTCATCTAAGGCTGCTTCAGCTTCATCTAGTATAACAAATGGTGACGGTTTAACTTGGAGCATAGCAAATAATAAGCATATTGCTGTTAAAGCTTTTTCTCCCCCACTTAAAGATACGGGAGAATTTATTTTTTTGCCAGGAGGAATAGCGATAATATCAATACCAGTATTGAGTAAATCGTCAGGATTACTAAGTTTTAATTCCCCATGGCCACCTTTAAACATTAATTTAAATATGTTAGCAAAAGACTTACTAATATCACTGAATGCTTTTTCGAATTTTTCATTCATAATTTCATCCATTTGGTTTATTAAATCTTTTAATTCAGCACTAGAAATTTCCAAATCGTCTTTTTGACTTTCTAAAAAATCATACCGTTTACTTAATCTATCATATTCATCAATAGAGCCCAAGTTAACATCTCCTAGAGCATTTAATTCCTTTTTAAGACTTATGACTTTTTCTCTAGCTATAGTATCATCAATATCTAAAGTATAATTTACACTGGCATAGTCATAGGTTAAATTATACTCATCGTTTAAAGCATCTAGTAAATTATCCAGTTTTACCTCGATCTTACCAGCATCAACTTCCTTATTCTTTAATTCGTTATTGACAATATTATAGCTGCTATTAGTATCTCGAACATCTTTTTCTAAAATAGCAATTTCATCACTTAATTCATCTTTTTCTCGTTTGATATTCTTAATATCTTTTTCTAATATTTCTTTATTTTTGCTGACTTTATTAATATTTTCTAACAACTTAACTAATTGGTCATCTAACTTGTTAGTTTTTAAATTTTCTATTCCTTCTAATTCACTAGTTAAGGATTTTTGTTCTTCAGTAAGACGACTTAAAGATGTTTTTTTGTTAAATAGTTCGTCATTTAGTAGAATAACATATTTTTGTAAAACTACTTCTCTTTCTTCAAGTTCAGCTACTTCTTTATCTAAATCAACTACTTCTTTATTTAAAGATGTAGTAGCTACTTGTAATTTATCATATTCAGATTTTAATTTGTTTAATTCGTTTTTTTCATTAAGCATACTGTTTTTCTTAGAAGTTCCACCAGTAATAGAACCACCAGCATGTTGAATCTCGCCATCTAAAGAAACAATCCGATACTTGTAATCAATTAATTTGCCAATAATATTTAAAGTATTAGCGTTAGATACTACTAAGACTTGCCCTAGTTGATTTTCGATAATACTACGGTATTTTTCATCAAAAATTAATAAATCAGATAATACTCCAATATAACCATGAATATTTTTTATATTAGCGATGATTTCAGGATTTACTTTTCTCGATTTTATTATGCTTAAGGGGTAAAATGTTGCTCTACCAAGTTTATGATCTTTTAAAAAATTAATAGCATTAAGGGCAGCATTATCATTATCTACTACTAAATAATTGCTAGCATATCCTAAAGCTACATCAGTAGCTACGACATATTTATCTGGAACTTCAATAAGTTTTCCAATCGTATTATGAATTCCATGAAGTCTTGGATTATTTAAAATATTACGAATCGCAACCGGAGTATTTTCAGCATTTAATATATTATTTTCTAGTATTTCTATTTTGTTTTGAAGTAAAAATAGAGCTTTATTGTTTTCTAATAAGTTGTTATTAGCAGTGCTTCTTTTGACTTTTATTACAAGTAGTTTATCTTTAACATCTTCCCCTTTTTGGCGTTCATCAGCAATACTCGCCTCAATATCCGCCACTTCTTTTTTAGCAACATCGATATTTTTTTGAACTTGCAATTGTTGCTCTTTTAGCTTAAGCAAATTATTATCGATAGCTTGATTATCTACTTCATATTTTTGTCTTTCTAAGGTAATTTGTTTTTCGCTATTTAAAGAGCCAAGATCTTCACTAACTTTAAGTAACTCTTCTCTTTTTTGAGTAATTTTATCTTCAAGTTCTAAATTTTTTAATTTAAGTTTTTCTAATTTACTGTCACTATTAGTACTTTTTAAAGATAATAATTTTGATTTTAATGTTTCTATTTCTGTATTTAAAATGCCAAGTTTCCTATTATAAGAAGTTATATCTTTAACTATTAAAGCTATATCAATACTTTCGAGATTACTTTTTATTTCTTTATATTTTTTAGCAACAATACTTTGTTCTTTTAAGGGCAAGACAGTTTTAGATAATTCTGCAGTAATTAGTTTAATTCGGGTTAAATTTTCCTCGGTTTTTTCTAATTTTTTTAATGATTCTTCTTTTCTTTTTTTATATTTTAAAACCCCTGCAGCACTTTCAAATATCACCCGGCGGTCAGTAGGTTTGCTATTAACAATATCAGTAACATTTCCTTGAGAAATTATATTAAAAGCGCTAGAACCAGCACCAGAATCAATAAATAAATCTGTAATATCTTTTAAACGAACACGGGAATTATTAACATAATACTCATTTTCGCCGTTAGAATAAACAATTCTTTTTATTTCTACTTCAGCAAAGTCACTATGCAAAGATTTATCAGTATTATCAAATGTTAATGCAACCATTGCCCTTTTTTGAGGCTCACGCGATTCACTACCGCTAAAAATAACATCACTCATCGAATTAGAACCGCGAAGATTTTTTACCGATTGTTCTCCTAAAACCCACTTGACAGCATCTACTATATTACTTTTGCCACTACCATTTGGACCAACAATACCGGTAATTCCAGGATTTATTTCTAAATCCAATTTGTCTGCAAAAGATTTAAAACCCTGCGCTCGTATACTTTTTAAATACATAAAATATCACCTGCAACTTTTATTGTAAGCATCTAAAGCCGCCATTTGTTCGGCTTCTTTTTTGCTACTACCCTTTCCTCTTCCGTAAATTATATCATCAATTTTTACCACTACTTCAAAAGTTTTCTTGTGAGATTCACCAGTTTCTTTTACTACTTCATATTCTAAAGATTTACGACCAGTTTGAACCAGTTCCTGAAGCCTTGTTTTATAATCAGCATTAAAATCAATATGTTTTTTAATATAAGGAATAATTATAGTGTCAATATAGTTTTTAGCAATGTCAAACCCTTGATCTAAATATATAGCCCCAACTACAGCTTCAAACACATCGGCGATAATTGTATCATTTAGATTATGAATTTGCCCATGCCCTAAACGGATATGCTTATCAATGCCTATTTTTTTAGCATAAGTAGCTAAGGCTTTTTCACAAACATAACTTGCCCGCAGTTTTGTCATTTGACCTTCTTTATAATTTGTATATAAGTAAAAGTATTCACTAGTCACTAATTCTAAAACCGCATCTCCCAAAAATTCTAGGCGTTCATAATTTTTACAACCCTTATGTTCATTAGCATAGCTACTATGAGTTAAAGCTATTTTAAGCAAATTTTCATTTTTTAATTTGATGTTAAATTTTTCTAAAAAGTTCATTATACCAAATCCAATCCTAATCCATTATAACAAATTTTTGGGTATTTGAAAACTAATTTACAAAAGACTAATTTTATAGTAAAATTTTAGTTGGTGATAAGTATTGAAGAAGATATGTATTTATTTAATTAGAGCTTATCAAATAACTCCGTTTCACAGCCATAGTATGTGTCGTTTTACTCCAAGTTGTAGTGAGTACATGGCTCAAGCTATTAGTGAATATGGAGTATTTAAAGGAATAAAATTGGGTATTAAAAGAATCCTTAAATGTCATCCACACGGAGGATTTGGATATGATCCCGTAATAAGAAAGGAAAATAACATTAAATGAATTTAATTAAAAAAATATTTTTGCTAGGAGTTACATTATTTTTAATGACAGGCTGTAGTCTTACCAAAGATAGTTTAGAGGACGCTACAATTTATACTACAGTTTATCCTATTCGCTATTTAACTGAATTTTTATATAGTGATTATGCCACTATTGAAAGTATATATCCTAATGGTGCTGATATACCCAGTTATGAGCTTACTGAAAAACAACTTAAAGAATATGCAAAAAGTGATTTGTTCATATATAATGGATTAGGAAGCGAAAAAAATATTGCTAAAGATATGATTAACATCAATGATAATTTATTAATAATCGATGTGTCTAATGGTTTAAATTATACTCATGGTATTGAGGAATTATGGATGAGTCCTAATAATTGTTTGATGTTAGCTAAAAATATTAAAGATTACTTAACAGAATATTTAGATAGTACAACTATAATCGATTATGTAAATAGTAGATATTCTGAACTTGCAGAAGTTTTATCGATTAAAGATGCAGACTTGCGAGCAATTGGTAAAGAGGCAATGGAAAATGGAACTAATACTTTGATTGTCAGTAATGAATGTTTAAAGTATCTAGAAAATTATGGTTTTGAAGTTATCTCGCTCGATGAAGAAACTTTAACAGAAAGCACTTTAAATACTGTAAAGGAAGAATTTGATGATGGAACCTATGATACAATCATAATTCTTGATGATAACTATACTGATAATATAAACAGTATAATTGAAAATTATGAAGCTAATACTATTAATGTTAAATCAATGTCTAGTTTCATTGAGGGTGATAATGATTATTTAACTAATATGCAACAATTTATCGATGATATTAGAAACTTAAGTTTAACTGATTGACAAGCAACTACTTTTATATTAAAATATAGAAGTAGCTTTGGAGTAGTACTCAAGAGGCTGAAGAGGGATCCCTGCTAAGGATTTAGGTCGGCGAATGCTGGCGCGGAGGTTCAAATCCTCTCTACTCCGCCATTTAGAAAACAAAAGACTAGAATTGAGAAACTAGTCTTTTTCTTTTATATTATCGATTATTAAAATATCACTAATACTTTGAGCTTTATTTAGTTTTGCGAGTGTATCAATAGTATATAGATGGAGTGGTATATTATTCTTTTTTAGTTTAGCAATGATAAAATCGTTAATTAAATCAACATTATAAGCAATAAAATCAGGTTTATATAAAGGCAAATAACGTATGTTTAAAAAAGTATTTTGAAAAAATTTGGGTACTTTAGTATTTTTTAAATCCCCAACTAAAACACCACAAGAAATGTTGGGATTTTTCTTTTTATAAATGTAAGAAATCAAAGGATTAAAAGATTTTATAGTATATGGTCCTTGATAATTATTTAAAATATGACTAATAACATCAACTGAACGGAATATGTATTTTGTATTCTTAATTTCAATATCTAGTAAAACTTTACCATTTACTAGTTTTAATACGTCGGATAATAAAGGAATTGTCTCTTGGCTATTTTTAAGTTTCAGGTTTTTAATTTCCTCATAAGCGCAGGAATTAATGCTTTTATCAATTCCACACATTCTTTTTAAATTGCTATCATGAAATACTACAATTTGTTTATCACGAGTCATTTGCAAATCAAATTCAATTGCTAAATTTTTTTCTAATGCCAAACCAAATGCTTTTAAACTATTTTCAGGCACAAATTTATCATGCAACCCTCGATGGGCTATATAGATTTTTGAATCCATGTATTCCTCCAATTTTATAGAACAAAAAGTCAAACAAG
>ULMP01054038.1_pt1 | contig 11067 bp, 8 predicted proteins | sample 1951681 | NCBI WGS metagenome assembly ULMP01 (sample SAMEA4835553, study PRJEB28245) | human gut metagenome | biome: gut microbiome; material: fecal sample | place: Denmark | collected 2008 | reverse complement strand
TGGGGGATTATTATGCACATATAGCAGTTGCAGGAACCGGCTGGGTACCTCTTTTGGACCAGATTGAAGGTGCAGAGCAGTCAGGAAATTATGAGACAACATCCGAATGTTTCATGGCAATATCCAATGGTGTTGCAGATGTATGTGTCGTAGATTTGCCAACCGCACAGTCAGCAGCACTTACCAATGATGACCTTGTGATTATCCAGTTAGATGAAGATGATTCTTTCACCGGTGATGATGAAATGGTAAATGTATGTATCGCTACCAGAAAAGATGATACCGCATTAAGAGATAAAATCCAGGATGCAATGGATGCCATTGGCTGGAATGATAAAGCCAAAATGGATGAGCTGATGGATACTGTTCTGACACAGCAGCCGGCAGCAAACTAGAAATATTTCCAGCGTGAGCTGAGTAACAGATAAAGTGAGGTAGAGAAATATGTTAGTAGAAAATCCGAGGAATTCGTTAGAGTGGATGATATTTTTAGCCCAGAAATATGCAAGTATGTTTATCAAAGGAACCTGGCTTACGCTGGAAATTGCTGTAATCGGAACGCTGGTTGGTTTTGTGTTAGGCTATATTGTCGGACTTGTAAATGATGCAAAAATCAGCGAGGGCGATAATGTTTTCAAGAAGCTTCTAATGCGGCTTTTGAAAATCATCTTTACTGTATATGTGGAAATCTTCCGTGACACTCCAATGATTGTTCAGGCAATGATTGTATACTATGGAATAAAAATGCTGGGAGTAGAAATGACACCGGTATTTGCAGGTATTGTGGTAACGGTATTAAATACCGGAGCTTACATGGGTGAGACAGTACGTGCCGGAATCGGCTCCATTGATATGGGCCAGCGTGAAGGCGCATGGGCAATGGGAATGTCGCCATTTAAGACAATGTTGTATGTGGTACTGCCACAGGCATTTAAAAATATTATCCCGGAGATGGCAAATACATTCCTGACAAACCTGAAGATGACATCCGTATTAAATGTAATTGCAGTACAGGAACTTTTCATGGCTGCAAAAACAGTCGGAGGAAATTATTACAAATACTTCGAATCATACCTGGTAATTGCAGTGATTTACTTTGTATTGTGCTTTGTCTTTGATAAGATTTTCAAATTTATTGAAAAGAAAATGCAGGGCAAGACAGATTACGCACTGGCAATTGAATATATGGATAATCAGTAGGAGGAACGGATATGGGAGAGAAAGTAATTTCAATCAAAGATTTGAGCAAATCATTTGGGAATCATGAGGTTTTAAGAAAAATAGATATTGATATAGAAGCAGGAGAAATTATCTGTATAGTTGGTTCTTCCGGTTCCGGAAAGTCAACGCTGCTGCGGTGTATCAATAAACTGGAGCGGCAGACCTCTGGTAAAATCCTTTACCATGATAAGGAAGTCCGGAATGTACAGAAGGACATCAATGAATACCGCTCCAGGGTGGGAATGGTATTTCAGTCCTTTAACCTATTTAACAATATGACTGTATTGCAGAACTGCATGCTCTGCACCAGAAAGGTGCTTCATATTTCCAAAGAAGAGGCATTTAACCGGGCAATCACACATTTAAAGGATGTAGGAATGGCTCCTTATATCAATGCAAAACCATCACAGCTTTCCGGAGGACAGAAACAGAGGGTTGCCATTGCAAGGTCTCTTTGCATGAATCCGGAAGTACTTCTTTTCGATGAGCCGACTTCTGCACTGGACCCGGAAATGGTAGGAGAAGTATTAAATGTTATGAAAGAGCTTGCTAAGACGGGACTTACAATGATTATTGTTACTCATGAGATGGCATTTGCAAGGGATGTGTCCACCAGAACCATTTTCATGGATTCCGGCTATGTGGCAGAGGATGCAGCTCCATCCGAACTGTTTACCAATCCGAAGAATCCGCGAACACGGGAATTCTTAAGTCGTTATTTAGCAGGTTAAAGGAGGACAGAAAATATGGAGAATTTTGTAATAACCTTTGCAAGAGGATTCGGAACAGGCGGAAAGGCGATTGCTTCCCAGCTGGCAAAGGAGTTAGGTATTCACTGTTATGAAAACCGAATCTTAACACTGGCAAGCCAGCTCAGTGGACTGGATGAGAATATTTTTCAGGAAGTAAATGAAAAAATGAGGGAGACCAGTGGATTTTCCAGCTTTTTAAGAGGGCTGCCACGGTCAAGACGTTACATTTCCAGAAATGAAAAATTCGTATCGGATGACAAGCTGTTTGAATATCAGAGTGAAATTATCAAAGATCTGGCAGAAAAAGAGTCCTGCGTCATCGTCGGAAAATGTGCCGATTATGTACTGAAGGGCAAACCAAATGTGGTGAGCATCTATATTGAGGCACCGAGAGCATTCTGCGTGAACCGTACCATGGAAAATATGGGCGTAACCGAAGAGGTTGCTAATGCAACCATAGAGCGGACGGATAAATTCCGGGCAGATTATTATGAATATTACACCCATGGAAATTACTGGACAAACCCGGTCAATTATGACATGACATTAAACAGTGAGCGGGTTGGCGTGCAGAACTGTGTAAAAACCATTGAGCAGTACCTGATTATCAAAGAGCTGATTACACCGGATATGATACATCCGGCAGGAGAATTAAAATAAGAGTTTGAAGTAAAAAGTTTGAAATAAAAGTTCAAAATAAAAGTTCAAAGTAGGAACAGAGTTTGAAAATTAGAAAAAGACAGAAAAAAGCAGGAACACCGAAACTGGAACGGAGCTCCTGCTTTTTTGCGGCAATAAGAAAATGCTGGTGGCAGCTTCCACAGGGATTGTTTTATTGCGAATAAACTGGATTTTATATATAATGAAGTAAAACAACTCGGGAGAAAAATTGATGGAAGCAGGAATGATTACAACAGTGCTTTTGGTAGCATGTGCAACTATATGTATTGGCGTTGGTATCTTTTATTTTTTTATTAATAATACGAAAAACAAGGGGCGGATTTGTATCCTGCTTCTGGGAATAGGAGGAGGAATCTGGGCACTGGGTTCAGCATTGTATGGAAATTGTACGGATGACAGATTGGCACAGGATTTCTTTTGCATGACAATTGTAGGCTTTAATTTATATGTCATTGCGATTGTAATTTATGTGGCGTGTCTGACTGGTGTAAAAATAAAGGGATATGGCCTGATGGTTGGATTAGGAATACTGACATCTCTGGTGGATGGTGTTTCTTTTGGAAGTATGCGGATCCGCCATTTTTACAGGGTCAATGGAAGAACCTGTTTTACCACAGAATTTCATGGCAGCGTGTTTTATCACTGGATGTATATTATGCTTTGCTTTTTGTGCTGCATCTATATTGTACTATATTGGTCGAAGAAAATTATGCGTAAAAGTCAGAGAAAATATGTGGCATATATCATTCTGGGAAATACAATTATGCTTCTTTCGGCAATTCCGGATACGGTGTTGCCATTTTATGGAATTAAATCTTATCCCAGTTCGGTTTATGGTGTAACAGTTTCATTTTTAATGACTGTATTTTTTAGTATCCGGTATGATACTTTTGGAATATCAAAATTAACAGTTTCAGATTATCTGTTTAATCAGATTGACTATGGTGTGATGGTATATGATTATCAGAGAACACATATTTTACATAATACAAATGCAGAAGTGTTGTTTGGTGCAGATGTGGAACAGCCTTTTGAAGAACTGGTAACCTGCGAGTGCAAAAAGGAAAAATTTGCAGAACAGCTTTATCAGGGAAAATTAGAGCACTGCAAGGTGAAATGCCTGCAGGGCAATCAGATTTTATCGGTAACGTCTTCGATGGTCTGCGATGAATATGGCGAGATGCAGAACACTATCGTAACGCTGGTGGATATTACTTACGAAGAAGAACTTTTAGAGCGGCTCCGGGTGTCAGACCGGGCGAAGACCGATTTCCTTACGAATATGTCCCATGAAATCCGTACGCCAATCAACGGTATTATAGGAATGAACAGTCTCCTGCTTCGGCAGATTGATACGCTGCCAAGGGAGAAGATTGCAGAGTATGCAGGAAATATGCAGCGGGCCAGCAGAACCCTGCTTGCTATTGTAAATGACATTTTGGACATTTCCAAAATTGAATCCGGAAAGATGGAGCTGCTTTGCGAGGGTTATGAGCTGGCTTCCCTCATCAATGACTGCTATACGATAGTTGCCTCTAACTGCAAGAAAAAGAATCTGGATCTGTATATGGAAATTGATGAGAATCTTCCATCCATTTTATATGGGGATGATGTCCGTATCCGCCAGATAGTAAATAATTTTCTGTCCAATGCGGTAAAATATACCAAGCGTGGTCATGTAATTTTAAAAATTTCTTATAGCAGGATAGACGAGGAAAATATCAACCTGCGTATCGATGTAAAGGACAGCGGAATTGGAATCCAGAAGAAGGATATGGAGAACCTTTTCCAGAATTTCACAAGATTAGAAGAGTATAAAAACCGCAATATCGAAGGAACCGGACTGGGACTGAGCCTGACGAAACGTCTGGTAGATATGATGCACGGAGAAGTACAGGTAGAAAGCCAGTATGGTGAAGGCTCAACATTTACGGCAATCATACCGCAGAAGGTCATCTGCGAAGATGGCATTGGTGATATGAAGCAGATTTTCGAAAACTATGAGCTTTCTGTCGGTGCTATGATGCCGGTACCCCAGTTTGCCGGCGCGCATATTCTTGTGGTAGACGATATGGAAATGAACCGTATTGTGGCAAAAGAGATGCTGCTGCAGACTGGTGCAATCGTGGATGTGGCAGGCAGTGGAGAAGAAGGACTGACTCTGATGAAAGAGCAGCACTATGATCTTATTTTCATGGATCAGATGATGCCGGATATGGATGGCATTGCCACCTTTGAGGAAATGAAGCGAATGAATCATCAGAATAAAACTACACCGGTAATTGCCATGACAGCCAATGCGGTAAAAGGAGCAAAGGAAATGTATCTGCAGCATGGATTTGCAGATTATATTTCGAAGCCAATTTTTGAAGAGAAGATGTGGAAGATACTGGAACGTTTTCTGGCGGACAAGCAGACAGAGGAAGTGGAAAAGAAAAATTCTGCCGGTGGAGCAGAAGAAAATAAGAAATCATTGCAGGAGCGTTTTCCATACCTTGACACCGAGCAGGGAATGTCCGTATGCATGGAAGACGAAGATTTTTATCTTAAGATATTAAAAGTCTATCTGAAAGATGAGATGGTGGATACTCTGCAGCAGGATTATGAGGCAGGGGACTGGGCGCAGTATCAGATTCATGTGCATGGACTGAAAAATATGTCTGCGAATATCGGAGCCATGGAGTTGTCTGGGCAGTTTAAGGGATTAGAGTATGCCATCAAGAATCATGACATTCCGGATACGGTTTATATCCGAAGTCATCATGATAAAGTAATGGAGGCATACCAGGAGCTCTTACGGCGGCTGGAGCGGGATATCTGAGAAGGAGGAAGACAAATATGGTAACAATCGACTTAATTACCGGCTTTTTAGGTTCCGGTAAAACAACATTTATAAGAAAATACGCCCAGTATCTGATGGAACAGGGCATGAATATTGGAATCTTGGAGAATGACTATGGCGCAGTAAATGTGGACATGATGCTGCTGCAGGATTTGATGGGAGATAACTGTGAGCTGGAAATGGTAGCTGGAGGCTGTGATAAGGACTGCCACAGAAGACGTTTTAAGACAAAGCTAATCGCCATGGGCATGTGCGGATATGACAGGGTGCTGGTGGAGCCATCCGGAATTTTTGATGTGGACGAATTCTTTGATGCATTGCGGGAAGAACCGCTGGATCAGTGGTATGAGATTGGAAATGTAATTGCAATCGTAGATGCCAAGCTGGAAAAAGAGCTGTCTGATGAGGCAGATTTCATTCTGGCATCAGAGGTGGCAGATGCAGGCTGCATTCTATTAAGCCATGCTGATGAAGCTACAGCAGAAGAAATGGATGCAACGGTTGCACACATCAACGAAGCCTTGGAGAAGATTCACTGTAAGAGAAGACTGGGAAAAGAGATTCTGCGTAAGAGTACACCGCAGCTTACTTCGGAAGATTTGCATCGGATTATGAGCAGTGGCTATGTGATGGAAAATTATGAGAAAATGGATCTGGAGGAACACTCCGGCTTCGAGTCACAGTATTTTATGAATGTACCTATGACGGCAGAAAAATTGCAGAAGGTTGCAAAAGAAATCTTAGAAAACAGTTCCTGCGGAGCTGTATTTCGGATTAAGGGATTTATAAAAGCAGAAGATAATTCCTGGATACAACTTAATGCTACCCATAACGGAGTGCGGATGGAACCGATTCAGGAAGGCCAGGAAGTCATTATTGTAATCGGAGAGCATTTACAGCGGGATAGAATCGAAGCTTATATCGGAGTAGAGAGTGTATAAAGACAAAACGATACTATAGTGTACGAATGAATAATACAAATGTACAATATAATGTACAAAAACATACAATATATTCTATTAATTCTCATGAACAGACTGAAAAAAGCAGAAAAAACAGGAAAATGCAACTTTTTGTAAAAAAATATTGACAGAGCAAAAAAGACGTGATATTGTATAACTGTTCAAAATAATAGACAAACAAAAGCGAAGGCGCTTACCAATCGGTAAGTGCCTTTTTTTACTTTACAGGAAATTGCTTTCCTGTAAAGTAAAAAACGCTCCGCGAGGATGCGCACTGCGGCGTATAAGGTAGATGTCGCAAGCGACCGACGCAGGCGCGAGAATGTGCCGAGGCACATTCATTGTTCCGTCGATTGAACAAAACAAACCGGTTTAAAGAGAAAACAAAAAAGAGTAAAGAATATGTCAAGGAGGATTCAATTATGAAATTAAAAGACACAGGATTAAGCGTACAGGACATTAAAGATAAAGTAAATAAATATATGATTGAAACATATGAGCGTTTTGATTTTCTGGCTGAGACAGCAGAGGGCATGTACCTCTATGATGAGAAAGGAACACCATATCTTGACTTCTATGCAGGAATCGCTGTTAACAATGCAGGAAACCGTAACCCGAAGGTAGTAGCAGCAGTCAAAGATCAGGTAGATGATATCATGCATACCTTCAACTATCCATATACCATTCCACAGGCACTGTTAGCAGAAAAAGTTTGTAAGACCCTTGGCATGGATAAAATTTTCTATCAGAACTCCGGAACAGAAGCAAACGAAGCAATGATTAAAATGGCCCGTAAATATGGAATTGAAAAATACGGTCCAAATAAATATCATATCGTAACTGCTAAAATGGGATTCCACGGAAGAACATTTGGAGCAATGTCAGCAACCGGTCAGCCGGGAAATGGCTGCCAGGTAGGATTCGGACCAATGACTTACGGATTCTCCTATGCACCATACAATGATCTGGAGGCATTTAAAAATGCATGTACCGAAAATACAATCGCAATCATGATTGAACCGGTACAGGGTGAAGGCGGAGTACATCCGGCAACCATGGAATTCATGAAAGGCTTAAGAGAGTTTTGTGATGAGAAAGGAATGCTCTTATTATTAGATGAGGTACAGACCGGATGGTGCAGAACCGGTGCGGTAATGTCCTATATGAATTATGGCGTAAAACCGGATATCGTATCTATGGCAAAAGGTCTTGGCGGCGGAATGCCAATCGGTGCAATCTGTGCAACGGAAGAGGTCGCCAAAGCATTTACACCTGGTTCCCATGGAACAACCTTTGGTGGACACCCAATCAGCTGTGCAGCAGCTTTAGCTGAGGTAGGAGAGCTCTTAGACAATGACTTAGCCGGAAATGCAAAGAAAATGGGAGACTATTTCTCAGCAAAATTAGAAAAATTACCACATGTCAAAGAAGTAAGACATCAGGGCTTATTAGTTGGTGTAGAATTTGATGATACCATTTCCGGTGTAGATGTAAAACATGGCTGCTTAGACAGAAAGCTTCTGATTACAGCTATCGGTGCACATGTCATTCGTATGGTGCCGCCACTTATCGTATCCGCAGAAGACTGCGACAAGGCATATGCAATCATTGAAGAAACGGTAAAATCACTGGAAAAATAAGAATTTTAGGAATCCGTGTCCTTCAAACCGGGCACCGGAAGAATAACAGAAAGATAAAAATAAGAAACAGAAAAGACGAGGATGTCACAGAAAATAAGTGCGCCCTCGTCTTTTTTATGCAGATAGTTGTCAGACATCCATACGAAGCTGCCAGTGGCAGGTTCTGCAGATGAGAAAAAACGCATGTATATACATTAAGGAAGGGAAGCAAAATGGAACATCTTGTTATTACAATAGGATGCGAATATGGCGCAAAAGGAAATCAGATTGGGAAAAAGGTTGCACAGGATTTAGGCATCAAGTTTTATGACCGTGAAACGGTAGATGAGATTATCAAAGAAGTAGGAATTCCCAAGGATATTATGGAAAAGGTAGAAGAAGGAGTGACCATTGCCGGTAAAGGAGCAGAAGGTGATGTCAGGGGTTCTTTCTCCAAATACGCTGATTTGACAGAACGTGCAATTCACGTCCAGAAAACAATTATTCGAAAACTCGCAGCAAGAGAGTCCTGTGTGATTATAGGACGTTCTGCTGATTATATTTTAAAAGAACAGAAACCAATATTACGCATTTTCATTTATGCACCGGATGAAATCCGGATAAAGAATGTAATGGAAAGCCACAATCTTTCGGCAGATGATGCAAAATTGCTGATTGTGGAAAAAGATAAACGTTATCACAAAAGACATATGGCACTGACCGGAAGCAATCGTGGAGACAGACATAACAGGGATATGCTGATTAACAGCGATTTGCTGGGTGTGGATGGAACTGCACAGTTGATTGAAGAAGTAGCCGGAAAAGTATTTCAGGAATAGGAGGTAGTAAATATGGAACAGAAGAAAACAGAATTCAATAAAGTATTTAATGCCTGGGATATTCTTGTCATTGCATTTGGTGCCATGATTGGATGGGGCTGGGTCGTATCCTCTGGTGGCTGGATTCAGAAAGGCGGAGTTCTTGGAGCAGCTATCGGATTTGTTCTTGGTGGAATCATGATATTCTTTGTGGGATTGACTTATGCAGAACTTACGGCAGCCATGCCACAGTGTGGTGGTGAGCATGTGTTCAGTTACCGGGCAATGGGCTCGAATGGTTCCTTTATCTGTACATGGGCAATTGTCCTGGGATATGTCGGAGTTACCTGCTTTGAAGCATGTGCATTTCCAACGATTCTGACCTATCTCTGGCCGGGATTTTTAAAGGGATATCTTTATACGGTAGCTGGATTTGATATCTATGCTTCCTGGCTGATTGTAGCAATTATCGTTGCATTTTTAATTATGATAATAAACATATTTGGAGCCAAAACAGCAGCTATTTTACAGACCATTCTTACTATTATCATTGGTGGAGCAGGGATTTTGTTGATTGTTGCATCCGTCATCAATGGAAGTGTGAATAATCTTAACGGACAGATGTTTGCCGGCACATCAACCGGAGGTGGAATCAAGGCAGTACTCAGTGTTGCGGTGTTATCTCCATTTTATTTTATCGGATTTGATGTTATCCCACAGGCGGCAGAGGAAATCAATGTTCCACCGAAGAAAATTGGAAAAATGCTGATATTATCTGTTGTACTGGCAGTGCTGTTTTACTCGCTGGTTATCATTGCAGTAGGTCTGGTATTAAAGCCGGATGCCATTGCAGCATCACAGACAGGAACCGGTCTTGTAACCGCAGATGCCATGGCAGTAGCATTTAAAACATCGGTCATGGCAAAAGTAATTATTGTTGGTGGAATGTGCGGAATCATTACTTCCTGGAACTCCTTTATGATTGGTGGTTCCCGTGCTTTATATTCCATGGCAGAATCCTATATGATTCCAAGAACTTTTGCAAAACTTCATCCAAAGCATAAGACCCCGTTAAATGCATTAATCCTGATGGGAATTCTTACGATGTTAGCACCGTTTGCGGGACGTGTCATGATGGTATGGATTTGTGATGCAGGTAACTTTGGATGCTGTCTTGCCTATTGTATGGTATCCATTTCATTTCTGATTTTAAGAAAGAAAGAACCGGATATGCCTCGTCCGTATAAAGTGCCTGGTTATAAATTTGTGGGTGTAATGGCGGTCTTAATGTCAGGATTTATGGTGTGCATGTATTGCATTCCGGGAACCGGCGGCAGCCTGATTCTTCCGGAGTGGTTGATGGTTGGAGCCTGGAGCTTGCTTGGAGTTGTATTCTTTGTAATCTGTAAAAAGAAATACAAAGAGTCCTTTGGCAGTCTGGTACAGCTTATTTCAGATGAAGATGCAGCAACATTGATGCCGGAGGCAGATGATGTGGAGCTGGATCAGGTAATCGATGTGGCAATCGACCGTGTATTGGCGCGGCTGGCAGGATAATGGAATGTATAGAGTGAAGAAAGCAGAATATAGAAAAGTCGAGTAGTAAGTTCTGAAAATACCGACAGAAAATGAGAGGAAAAGCTATGAACGAATTTAATTTTTCAGTACCACAGAATATTATTGTAGGAAGAGGCTCTATGGCAAAACTTCCGGAAGTTGCAAAAAAAATGGGTGGAAAGCATGCGTTTATCATATCCGGACCGCATCTTAAGAAGATGGGACTGGTGGAGAAAGCTGCAGAATCTTTAAGAGCCGAAGGAATTTTGGTGGATGACTTTACGGATATCGAAGGAAATCCTTCCGTTACAACCGTGGAAGCAGCGACAGAAGCATTTCAGGCTTCCGGGGCAGACTTTATCGTAGCCTTTGGCGGCGGTTCTCCGATGGATGTAGCAAAGGCAGTCGGTGTAGTAGCAAAATACGGTGGAAGCATTACCGAATATGAAGGGGCACATAAAGTGCCGGGCAAAATTATTCCATTGGTGGCACTGCCGACTACAGCAGGAACCGGTTCTGAGGTAACAGCATTTTCTGTAATTACTGACCACAGCAGAGACTATAAACTGACGGTATTTTCTTATGAACTGCTGCCGGCATATGCTATTCTGGACG
>ULMP01043024.1_pt1 | contig 11102 bp, 6 predicted proteins | sample 1951681 | NCBI WGS metagenome assembly ULMP01 (sample SAMEA4835553, study PRJEB28245) | human gut metagenome | biome: gut microbiome; material: fecal sample | place: Denmark | collected 2008 | reverse complement strand
CTGCCTCTGTCTATGAGGACGATGGCGCCACACAGGCCTATAGCACTGAATATGCCACCACTAAGGTCACCAAGGTTTCGGATGCATCTTCGTTGAGGCTCACCATTGCTCCTCGTCAGGGAAATTATCGTGGAATCGCCCCTGAACGTCACGTGCAGGTTGTCCTCGCAGGTGTTTTCGCACCGGAGAAGGTGACTGTGAACGGAGTGGAGGTTCCATATTCCCGCTTCGCCGCCCACGATGCAGAAGTCTCCGGAAAAGATGCTGTGTGGGGCTATGAGGGAGCCGATCTCTCGGCGGTCATATTCCTTCCTGAGACACTTGCCTCCGAGGAACTTGTCATCGAATGCTCGTTTAATGAATATGCCGCCTCGCACCGAGATCTTCTGAACGGAAAGAAAGGCTTGATGCACAGGATGATGGACATCACTCCGGAGACAAAACTGGTCTTCGGGAAATATGTCGATGCCTATATGATGCTTCCTGATCCGTTCCTCGCCCTTGCGCAGTGCGCCAGTTTCATCAACGAGGATCCTCAGAACGTAGGTGAATATTTTGAAAAGATTGACACTGCGGCGCTTATCGCTGATTTTGCCAATTATGAGAATATCCCGGCTGATTTTGTCGCCAAGGTCAAGGCGCAGGTTGGTGTGGAATAGTGATTATATTCAAGAATATGGAAGACAACAATAGAAAACTATACCCGTTAAGGTTTGTGGATGAAGGTGCGGATGTGCCTTGGGGACACGTCAGCTATCAGATCGCCGACCTCGGGTTCAAGGATTCGATGATCGATAACGGCTGGTTCGGTGGCAACACTCTGAGCGAGCTGATGGGAACCTATCTGGAAAGGGTAGTCGGGGATGATGTGTTCGAGTTCTATGGACTGCAGTTCCCTGTGATGGTGAAGGTTATGGATGTGACCGCTTGGCAGCCCCTTCAGATGAACGCCGCTGATGACATTGCGGCTGAACGTTATGACTCGTTCGGCAAGACTGCCCTTTGGTACGTTCAGGAGGCCGCTCCGGGAGCTGAATTGCTTTTGGGTTTCAATCGGGACATTGATCCGGCCGAGTTTTACGCAAGATGTCAGGACGGGACGGTAAAGGATGTCCTGAACATCGTCAAGCCGCGCAAGGGTGAGGCTTTCTTGATCAAGCCAGGAACCGTCTTCGCCGCCGGACCGGGACTCAAGATTGTCGAGATCGCCGAGAGTTCCGAACTCGTGTTCAATCTCCATAATTGGGGTCTGGAATCGCTTGATTCAGAGGAACTGCTGCTAGAGGAAGCCTTTGACTTGATTGATTTCAAGAAATATGTCCCTGAGCCTGTCACTGGAGACAAACTGGCATCGTGCCCTGAATTTGTAGTCACGAAACTCGACTTGAAGGACGGACTGCACATATTCTCGGAGCAGCCAGGCGGTTTCGCAGTCTATTATTGCGCTTCCGGGGAGGCTTCGGTGCAGATTCAAGCCGAGAATGACCGAGGCTCCAAGAGTGTGGAGTCATATTCATTGAAGTCAGGACATTCGATTCTTGTCCCGTCTGAGGTTAACGACTTCTTCCTCATCCCGGCAGCCCGTGGGACGGTTCTACTGGAAGCTCTTGTGGAAAAGCGTCTTGTTAAGGATTCGTACACGGATCAGGAAGTCGAACCAAGCTCCTTTGTCGAGGCCGAGGCCCCGGATCCGCATATTCGTGAATGGAACAGTTAGGTTATGGCAGACACAGAAAGAATAGACAAGGTCCTTTGGGCCATAAGAGTGTTCAAGACCCGCACCGAGGCCACGGATGCCTGCAAAGGAGGCAAGGTCAAAATCGGTGGAGTGAATGCCAAGCCTTCCAGAATGTTGAAGGTCGGAGAGATTGTTGAAATCCGCAAGGGAGCCGTGCAGTATTCGTACAGAATCAAGCAGCTGACGGACCATCGCCTCGGCGCGAAACTGGTCCCGGACTATGCGGAGAACCTTACCCCGCAATCCGAAATCGACAAACTCAAGGCTCCCGTCGAGACCTTCTTCCTCCGCCGTGATCCGGGTGCCGGCCGCCCGACCAAGAAAGACCGCCGCGCTATGGAGGAAGCCTGGGACGAGATCGACTACAGTAACGACCTCGGAGACATTCCCGATGACATCGCCGAGCGTTTCGGCCTCACCGACGAGGATTTGTAACCAGTGCTGCGTAAATAGTTGATTTAGAATAAAATAAAGAATCGTCTTTAGCTGTTTCCAACTGAAGACGATTCTTTAATATGCTTGTTGTCAGTGGATTACCCTCCACCGGTTTCGGGAGCTACTTGCCGAAGTAGCGGGTGAGGAGACCGTAGAAACCGGCTCCGTGGCGAGCCTCGTCCTTGGCCATCTCGTGAACGGTGTCGTGGATGGCGTCGTAGCCGAGCTGCTTGGCTCTTGTGGCGATGGCGAGCTTGCCTTCGCAGGCACCGGCCTCGGCCTGGTAACGCTTCTCAAGGTTGGTCTTGGTGTCCCAGACAACGTCACCGAGAAGCTCTGCGAACTTGGATGCGTGCTCCGCCTCTTCGAAAGCGTACCTTTTGAACGCCTCGGCGATCTCCGGATAGCCCTCACGCTCGGCCTGACGGCTCATCGCGAGATACATTCCGACCTCCGTGCACTCTCCGTTGAAATGATCCTTGAGACCCTGGACAACTTCCTTGTCCTCTACACGGCCGTCACCGATGTGGTGCTCGCAGGCCCACTGAGGCTTGCCGCCCTCATCCTTGATCTCAACGAACTTGCTCGCAGGAGCGTGGCACTGCGGGCACTCTGCAGGAGGGTTCTCGCCTTCGTAAACATAACCGCAAACCAAACATCTGAATTTCTTTTTCATAACAAAATCTTTTAAAGTCAAACAAAATGAAATAAAACGATAAAGCATCGTTTGATGTCACAAAGTTAATGCCAATATTTGAATTTACAAAATAGAATTATTCAAAATTAGAAAATATTTGGGAAAACTTTGAAAAAATCCCGCTTGTGAAGAGTTTTGGCACAAACGAGGTTTATCTTTGCGGTGAAAAATATATTTGTTATATTCGTTAGAAAGAAAACCGCGTCGGCTTTTGACGGATTAATTAGCCATCAGGAGCATGGAGCGTATTGACGACGATTGAATTGTTTACAGAAGAATATAAACTATAACCGATATGACACCATTCCTTAAACAAGTGGCGGATCACTATATGGCGCCGGGCGGGATCTCAAAGACCTGCTTCATATTTCCGAACAGGCGCAGCCAGGTATTCTTCACTAAGTACCTCGGCGAGGCCGTGAAGGAGGTCGGGACCCCGATTGTGGCTCCGAAGATGCTGACGATCAATGATTTCTTTTTTAGAATATCGGGGGACAAGCCGGCGGACAGGGTGAACCTGCTGTTGGATCTGTACGAATGCTACAAGGATCTTAACCCTAAGCATGAGACTCTGGACGAGTTCATCTTCTGGGGAGACGTGATCTTGGGGGATTTCGATGATGTTGACAAATATCTGGTCGATCCGGCGAAGCTGTTCGCCAACATAGCTGAGTTCAAGGAGATTCAGGATTCATATTCATACCTCACTGAGAATCAGCGGAAGGCGATCGAGAGCTTTATCAGCCATTTCAGCAGCGATGGGCGGCTGACGGTGAACCTGAACTCGGACAATCCGAATGTGAAGGAGCGCTTCCTGCAGATCTGGAATATTCTTCTGCCGCTTTACAATGATTTCCGGAAGAGGCTTTCCGGCAAAGGGCTGGCGTACGAGGGAATGGTTTACCGAAGCCTGGCGGCGCGGCTTGACTCGGAGTCGGCGGTGGATGTGCTGAAAGCCGCGTTCGGAGATGTGGATGAATATGTCTTCGTGGGTCTCAACGCCTTGAACGAGTGCGAGAAAAAGGTCATGAGGCGGATGCGGGACGCCGGAATCGCGGAGTTCTGCTGGGACTATTCAGGAGAGATGGTGAGAAATCCGCTTAACAAGTCCTCCTTCTTCATGTCCAGGAATGTCCAGGATTTCCCGCAGGCTTTCGAGATGGATTTGGAAGGACTGGAAATCCCTGAGATTGAGGTGATAAGCGTCCCGTCCTCGGTAGGCCAGACAAAACTGATTCCGTCTGTTGTCAAGGATGAGAGATGCGCGGTCGTGCTTCCGGACGAGGCCTTGCTGATTCCTGTGTTGAACTCCATCCCGGAGGAGATCAAGGACATAAACGTCACTATGGGCTATCCGATGAGGAACAGCGCGTTCTTTGATTTCATGACTTTGGTCTCGGCCATGCAGATGCATCTGAGGAAGAAAGACGGGAAATGGTTCTATTACCACAATCAGGTCTGGTCATTGTTCTCTTCAAGCATATTCAGAAAGGTGACTCAAGGGGACGCGGCTGTGAGGAACAGAATCAAGGCGATCAAGGATGGCATGAAGTACTACATCCCCCAGGAGGATCTTTCCGGGGTTCCGGTCTTTGATCTGTTGTTCAGGCCGGCGGTGACTGATCCGAAAGCTGCATCCAAGGAACAGATTTCGGCTTTCGCTGACTACCAGAAGACCTTGATCAAAGGACTTGCTCCAAAGCTGGCCGCGGATTCTTCCATGGCAATCGAGCTCGAGTTCGCGAAGGCCACATACAATGCTATCAGCCAATTGCAGACGGCCGGTCTTGAGGTCCTTCCGATGACTTATGTGCGGCTTCTCGACCAGCTTCTCGGCCCGGTGTCCATTCCGTTCAACGGGGAGCCTCTGAAAGGTCTCCAGATCATGGGACCGTTGGAGACCAGAGCGTTGGACTTCAAGCAAGTTATGATCCTGTCCTGCAACGAGGGCATGTTTCCGAGGCGGAGCGTCAGCTCGTCATTCATCCCGCCGGAGCTCCGCAAGGGCTTCGGTCTGCCGACTTACGAGTTTCAGGACGCCGTCTGGGCGTACTATTTCTACCGTCTCATCCAAAGGGCGGAGAAGGTGACGTTGGTTTATGATTCCAGGACCGAAGGCATGAAGAACGGGGAGGAAAGTCGTTACATCAAACAGCTTGAGTATCATTTCGGAGTGCCGATAAAACGCGGTTTTGTCAAGGCGAACGCCGCCGGAGATTTCTCTCCTAAGGAGATAGTTAAGACTGAGGCCGATGTAGAGGCCGTAAGGCATGCCAGACTTTCGGCCTCGGCGCTGAAGAATTACCTTGACTGTCCGGCGAAATTCTATTATGCCACGGTCAAGAGACTCCGCAGGCAGAACGAGGTCTCCGAGGATCTGGACGCCGGAATGCTGGGCGATGTCTATCACGGCACGATGCAGAGGCTCTATTCACCGGAAATGGCCGGAGGGAAAAAAGTGACTGACGAATATCTTGCCGGACTTCTGCGCAAACGTTCCGCGATAAAGGAGATAGTGAGGGGGTTGATTCTTGAACAGCTTCATTCCCTGGAAGTTACGGGGCGCGATCTGGTTGTGCAGGATGTGATTGTGGAATATGTCATAAAAACACTTGACAGGGATCGGGAACTTCTTAAAACATCCGGATATGACGGGTTTGAGATTCTGGGACTGGAAAAGGAATTCCTTCATGACATAGACGGTTTCCATTTCGTGGGCTATGTTGACAGGATGGACAGCCTGCGCCCGGGAGAGATCAGGATTATTGACTACAAGACCGGAAAGGTTGAGGACAAGGATGTCAACATCACCGATGACAACGCCGAAGGGATTGTGGAGGCTCTGTTCGGACCAGGTAACGCGGGACGTCCTAAGATCGCTTTCCAGCTTTACCTCTATGATGTTTTCTGCAGGGAGTCCAAGAATTATAACGGGCAGAGGATGGTCAATGTCATCTACCCCCCGGCTAACCTGTTCACGGAGCCGGTCAAGGAAGTCCCTGTCAGTGAGACGTTCATGAGGCTCACCGAGGAAAAGCTCCACGGCCTCCTTTCAGAGATCGCTTCGGTTGATGTGCCGTTCAGGCGAACGGATGATGAGGACACATGCGCGATTTGTGATTTCAGAATGATTTGCGGGAGGTAAGCATTGTAATGATGAAGATGAGAATAAGGAGGATAAGAAGATGATACGGATAATGAAAGCTTCGGCCGGTTCGGGTAAGACCTTCAATCTGGCCAAGACATACATAAGACTGTTGCTGACGGACGAGGAAAGATATTCCTACAGACATATTCTAGCGGTGACATTCACCAACAAGGCGACCGACGAGATGAAAAGCAGGATTCTGAAAGAATTGCATCTGCTTGCGGTGTCTCCTAAGGATTCGCCTTATTATGAGGAACTTGTCCTGGCGTTTGAGTCGGAGGACGGACTCCGTCAAAGGGCTCGGACTGTATTGTGTGATATACTGCACGACTATGGTGCGTTTGCGGTCAGCACGATAGACCGTTTCTTCCAGCAGACCCTCAAGGCTTTTTCCAGAGAGATCGGACAGTTCGCTACCTATCAAGTGGAACTGGATCGTGAATCGCTTGTCTCCGAGAGCGTTGACAGGGTCTTGGACTCCCTTTCGGATGACAACAAAGATCTTCTCGAATGGCTGACACAGAGCGTGATGGATGATCTGGAGAAAGGCAAGCGCTACAATCTGGAGAACAACCTGAAGACAGTCGCGATGACCCTGAAATCGGATGAGCACAGGGCTGCTGTCGAGGAATATGGCATTGACGAGGAGAAGGAATATTCAAAGGAGAATCTGGCGAGGATGAAGAAGGCGCTTGCAGGTGTGATGGCTTCGTTCGTCAAGGAGGTGAAGGAAGCCGCCAAGGCGTTTGTCAGCGCGGCCGGAGAAGAGGGCCTGGCAAACGAGGATTTTTCAAGGAAGTGCTTCAATTCTGTCTATGTCTGCGCCGCGTCGGACCCTAAGGAAGTGCCGGCTTACCCGTCTGCGACCATATTCAAGAACAGCGAGGATTTCAGCAAGTGGTTCAGAAAGGCGGATTTTAAGAGGTATGAGCCGTTGGAGGGACGGTTGATGCCGCTGCTTCAGAGGTACTGCGGGATATTTACGGAAAAGTATAAGGTATATTCAACGGCCTCCAAAATCTCTTTGATTCTGAATGAATTGGGTATCGCCGGAGACCTTGATCGGGAGTTCCGTGCTCTGATGAAGGAGAAGAACGTGCTGAGTCTGGACGATTCCAATGTGATTCTGAGGAATATAATCGACGGCACGGACGCTCCGTTCATCTACGAGAAGCTGGGAGTGCGTTTCGAGCATTTCCTCTTTGATGAGTTCCAGGACACCTCCCGGATTCAGTGGGACAATTTCAGACCGCTCATCGAGAATAGTGTCGCGCAGGGGAAGGAGAATCTGCTTGTCGGCGATGTGAAGCAGAGCATCTACCGCTGGCGCGGTTCCGACTGGCGGATGATGGCGCGCGAGGTTCAGGGAGAATTTACTCAGTGCGGTGTGGAAACACTTGACAGCAACTACCGAAGCCTCAGGAATATAGTCGAATTCAACAATGGATTCTTTGAATATGCTTCCTCGGTTCTCGATGGGATGTCGGGTGAGGAATCGGACTTCAAGGTCCATGACATATATTCGGACGCGGGGCAGCTTGTGAAGTCGAAGGATGTCGCTGGCGGAAGTGTCGAGGTCGTTTTCTGCGACAAGGAGGATGAGATGCAGGAGATTCTCGATGCTGTGAACAAAGTGCATGAGGCCGGGGCGAGATACGGCGAGATCACTGTTCTGGTCAGGAGCAACAGGCATGGCTCTGAAGTGGCCATGTTCCTGATGGACAACGGGATCAGTGTGATTTCCGATGATTCGCTGCATTTGAAATCCTCCGCTGTGGCCCGTCAGGTCGTGTCGCTTCTGTCTTCGGTAGGGAATGAGGACGACACCATCGGTTCTTTCCTTGCGGGGGAACTGGACATCAATGTCGCCGAGTTGTCGTGCCTGTCTTTGGCCGACCTCTGCGAGCAGCTTCTGCGCATTCTCAAGGCCAGGGATCCAGAACTGTTTGAGTCTGAGACCCAGTATGTTCAGGCTTTGATGGACTTCGTGCAGGATTATGTGTCAGTAAACGGGAACGCCATAGATGGATTCCTGAAAGCCTGGCAGGAGGCAGATCCTAAGATCAGTTCGCCTTCGGATCCGGAATCTGTCAGGGTCATGACGATCCACAAGTCGAAAGGGCTTGAGTTCCAGCATGTGATATTTCCGTTCGCCGAGGAGATCGGGCTTTTCCGCAGCGAGAAGCATTGGACACGGCCTTCGGTGGAGGGAACCGAGCTTGAGGGAATCACCGACGGGGTCTATAACGTGTCGTTGAGGAAGCCGTCGAACGAGGATTCGCTGTTCCGGGAAGGGAGTCAGAAAGAGATGCAGTTCCAGCTTGTGGACAACATCAACACGTTCTATGTGGCTTTGACGAGGCCGGTCAAGGGATTGACTGTCATCGCATCCAATCCGCCGGAGAAGATCACTGGAGCCATCGTGCCGGTCGCTTCGACAGGCTCAGCGACCGAAGTGGTCCCGCCATGCGACTTCACGGATTTCTCACAGATTCTATATGCCTATCTGTACGCTTACGGGGAGCCATTGGGCTATGTCAAAGAAGAGTCCGAAAGCAAGATCGTCTTCTCGAAAGGCGACATTTACGACTACTCCACCCTGGAACGGAAGGCGGACACCATCTCCGAACTGATGCCCGGTTACCCGTCATACCCTCTTAACCCGTCTGCCGAAGACGATGACACTGACGTCCGCGAGCGCGGAAGGCTCAAGTACAGCGCCGACTCCATAGATTTTTTCTGCGATGAAGCCAGAAACGAGGCCAGACTCAATGGCACTGTGCTACACGGTATCCTTTCAGAGGTTGTCGCATTGTCTGATTTGCCCGATGCCGTCCGGCATGCCTTCGATGCCGGTGAGATTGATGCCGGACAGGAAGAAGAGTATCTGGATATTCTTACACAAAGAACCTCTGCGCATCCGGAGTGGTTCCCATCGGAGGACACGGAAGTCCTGAACGAGACGCAGCTGATTGACACTGACGGTCAGGTCTACCGCCCGGACAGGGTGCTGATCAAGGACGGGAAGGTGACGGTCATCGACTATAAGTTCGGCGAGAAAAACCGTCGGTACCACCGGCAGGTCGCCCGTTACGCTGACATCTACCGCCGGATGGGATATTCGGAGATTACTCCTATAATCTGGTATGTACTTACCGATGAGGTGGAATAATTTTCGTATATTTGCCTTTTGACACAAAATGAAAATTATTATGGAAGCGAACGACAACTCTATAAAACTCTACTACAACACGGAGAGGGAGAAACTTCAGATGCCTGAATATGGCCGCATCGTCTTGAATATGGTCGAGCAGGTCAAGGCAATTCCGGACAGGGCGAAACGAAGCGAGCAGGCCCGTGTGGTAGTCAGGGTGATGGAGACCCTGAACCCTCAGGTCCACACGCAGGAGAACTACGAACAGAAGCTCTGGGATCACCTTTACATGATCGCGGGATATGATCTGGACATCGATTCCCCGTATCCGGCTCCACATCCTGAGGCGATGGACGTGCCTCCGATGAATATCCCGATTGACAAGACTCCTGTGCGGGCCAGCCATTATGGGCGTAATATCGAGAGCATCATTGACTTGATCGCCGGAGAGCCGGAAGGAGAGGTCAAACGCTCCATGCTGCGCTCGCTGGCCATCTACATGAGGCAGCAGTACTTGATCTGGAACAAAGACAGCGTGGCCGATGAGACAATATTCGCTGACATTGAGAAACTTTCCGGCTATAGGATTCAGGTTCCCGCCGATCTGGAACTTACAAAGATTTCATTTGATTCCAATTTCTCGCGTCCGGGGCTGAATCTGGGCATGGGACAGAACCGCAGGAACAACAAGAAAGGCAATCGTAAGAACAGAAAATAATGCTCGGGTTCTGGAGGAATATGGATGATGGGGACAAGGTACGGCTGACGAAGATGACCGGAATCCTTGTCGCGTTGCTGGCAGTGTTCACATTGCTGGCGACCGTTTCCTATTTCTTCACCTGGAAAGCGGATCAGAGTTCATTGTCTTCCGCAGTCGGTGACATTTCGGTCGAGGTGAGCAACGTGGCCGGAAAGATGGGATACCGGTGGGCCGACCTGCTTGTCCGTAGATGGTTCGGACTTGGCAGCCTGGCTTTTGTGGTGATCCTTTTCGCCGTTTCCGTCCGTTTGCTGCTGCATAGGTGGCGTTATTCGATGGTCAAGACAACACTTCTGACTGTCACGGGGGCGATGCTATCGTCTTTCATTCTGGCATTTGTCTCAGATTTGTCGGGACTTGGCAACGCTTTTGGCGGAGGACTCGGAGGAGAGTGCGGAGAGTCTGTCGTGAAGTGGGCCTCGGTGGTTTTCGGGAATATTCTTACAGGTTTCATGCTGGCTTTTCTGGTGATTGTCTGGCTTGTTCTGGCTTCCAGAAAGTTCTCGGATTGGCTGATGTCTCTGGGAAAGAAACCGGTGGCTGAGCCTGTGGTTCGACAGGGCTCACCAACCGTCGAAGCCACCGAGCCGGCGGTTAGGACGGGTTCATCGGTAACAGGTACAACTGGCGTGGCGGAGGCCTCGGCTTTGCGTGCTCAGGATTCGACTCTTCGACAGGCTCAGGGAGCGGAAAGGGAAACACCACAACCGGTGGCTGAGCCTCCTGAAAAATCCATGGAAGTGGTCAAAGGCAGCAAATTGTCCACTGAAATCAAGAAGGAACTCCCGAGAATCAATGTCCGTGACGAACTGCCTGATTATAAATTTCCTTCACTGGAGCTTCTGGATTCATATTCGTCAAGCCGCAACGAGGTTTCCGACGAGGAACTGGCCAGGAACAACGCCAGAATCCGCAACGCTCTGGAAAACTATCGCATCCAGATCAACGATGTCAAGGCCATCGTGGGCCCTACGGTGACCCTTTACAAGGTCTATCCCGCGCCTGGTGTAAAGATTTCCGAGATAAAGAAACTTCAGGAAGACCTCGGCATGCATCTCCATGCGAGGGGAGTCCGTGTCGTGACTCTGACGGACTCTGTCGGCATTGAGGTCGCCAACGACCACCCTTCGATCGTCCCGATGCGCGCCGTGCTCAACGACGAGGCGTTCC
>ULMP01028082.1_pt1 | contig 11140 bp, 8 predicted proteins | sample 1951681 | NCBI WGS metagenome assembly ULMP01 (sample SAMEA4835553, study PRJEB28245) | human gut metagenome | biome: gut microbiome; material: fecal sample | place: Denmark | collected 2008 | reverse complement strand
TGATTGGTACTGCCAATATTGTAGTAATTTGAATTGCAATAGTAATAAAAATAATGAAGTAGTATAGATATTAAGTTTTTAAAAATTAAAAAATAAAAATTTTGAATTTTGGAGATTGGAGGTGTTGATTTTGAAATTATTTATAATATTTATTATAAGTTATTCTTTTTTTGGAATCATTTGGGGATTGGCAACTCAATCAATAGGAAAATCAAAAGGACATCAAAACTGTTTTTGGTGGGGATTCTTTTTAGGTTTAATAGGTTTGATTGTTGTTGTATGTCTTAATCCAAAAACAAACAATCAAAATAACTTGTTTGATAATATTGACGCATTAGATAAATTACAGAGATTAAAAGAAAATGGAGCTATTACAGAAGAAGAATTTGAAGAAAACAAAAAAATTCTTTTAAATGGTATTGAAAATAAACAAGATAAAAATTATGGAAAATATACAAATTCAAATATTATAAAATTCATTATAACTTTTGTAGTTATAATAAATTCGTTATATGTTATAGCTAAAATAATTACGGGAAATCAATTTGAACTTATTGAAGTAATATACTTTATTATCTCTTTAATTATTTTCATATCTTGGTTAATTTTTATTATTTATCCAATATTTAAAAAACTAAAAAACAAAAATTTATAGGATTGGAGGTACGAAAATTGAATGATAATGAAATAATTATATGTTCCAACTGTTACGAAGAAAATAGATATGGAGAAAACTATTGTCATAACTGTGGAAAGAGGTTGTATTATAATTTAGATAGTGTAAATGAAGAAAAACCAGAAGAAACAAACGAATTTGTAAAAGAATTTGATAATATAATTGAATTTAATAATAGAGCAATGGCAATTAATAAAGAAAAGAAAGAACTATATTTTTTATTTAATGATGAATTAGATAAATTAATAAAATATGAATCTATTATTGAATGCAAGATAATGGAAAATTCAAATATTGTAAATAGTGGAGGAATTGGCAGAGCTATTGTTGGTGGTCTTATTGCAGGAGATTCAGGAGCAATAGTTGGAGCAAATACTAGAAAAAGTAAAAATATTGTTTCTAGTTTATCAATTAGAATTGTTACAAAAGAAATTGACGAACCTTTATATACTTTAGAATTATTAGATTATCAGATAGACACAAATAAACCTTTGTATGCAAATTTCTATAAGCAAGCAATGGAATTTGCTAATAGTGTGTATGCTACTATACAAGCTATTATAAAAGATAACGATAATACAAATGTAGTAGAAACTAAACAAGAACTAAACTCTACTAATGGATTAGAACAGCTAGAAAAGTTAGCAGAATTAAAAGATAAAGGAATTATTACACAAGAAGAATTTGAAGAAACTAAAAAGAAAATTTTAAGTAAATTATAAATTTTCAGAGATTAAAAATTTTAATTCTATTGGAGGGTTAATAGTGGATTATTTAATAAATGCAAAAAAATGTGGAACAGATAATGTAATTACAAGAAGTAATTGCAAAAATTGTGGAGCAATTCTTGAAAAGGAAAATATAAATCAAAATAGTAATGCTGACAATAAAGTTAATACTATAGTAAGAACAAATAAAGTAGCTTCAAAATTTACACTAGTTGTAAATATTATGAAGTTTCTAGGTTATGGTGCTACAATAATTGGGTTTATTGCTCTGTTAAGCAATGAGGAAACAGGATTTGCTTTCTTATGTTTAATCGGTGGTTCTATTGGAACGTGGTTAAGTACACTTTTTTTTGAAGCAGTCTCAGAGGGCTTGCAATTGTTGGAAGATATTAAAGAAAGATTGAATTAAAAAGATAAAATTTAAAATTTTTAAAATTTGGGGGTGTTGATTATGGGTAAAATATCATCATTTTTAGATGATTTAGGAGCTAGTTATCTTGAAAGTGAGATGGGATTAAAACAAGATACAAACATTAAAGAAGTGATAGGAGAACAAAAATATTGTCCTAATTGTGGTAAAGAAATAGAAATTAATTCTACAATTTGTTACAGTTGTGGTGTAAATCCACAAAAAGTTAAAAATAAGAAATTTTGCCCTTTTTGTGGAAAATCAGTAAATGAAGAACAAGTTTTATGTTTAAACTGTAGAAAAAATATTGAAAATACTGTAATTGACAATGCTACTGGAGTAATGAAGATTTTGTGTTTCTTATTTCCTATTATAGGATTAGTTATTTATTTAGCTAATATTAATACAAGAAAACAATTTGCTATAGATTGTGGATATTCTGCTTTATGTGGTTTTATTGTTGGAATAGTACTACTTTCAATATTCTATTTTATTTTATTTGCACAATAAATAGATTAGATTCAAAATAATACTATTAATTTTATTGGTAATAAAGAAGATTACATAAAATATTAAGAGCAATACAAATAATTAAAATCTAAAAATTTTAAAAAAGGAGATTAAAAAAGTATGGTTCATAGAGTAAATTTTACACAGATAGTAATAATAGTGTTACTTGCAATTGTATTTATAGGATATATTATATATTTCTTATACAAAAATAAAGAAAAAATAAAAATTATAAATTTTAAAAAATGGATTAATGAGAAAAAAAGAAAATTGCCAAAATGGTGTACAAAGAAAAATATTTTTATCTCTTTAGGGACTATTACAACAATAGTAATTATAATTTGCACATATATAGTAATAAAAGAACAAGAAAGAATAGATAAATATAATAATGATTTATCTATTTGTTATGAAGTAATAAAAAATGACTCGGATTTTACAAAGTTTACTTCTATAATAGAAGAACATACAAAAGAAACAGGATTTTCATCAGACGCATATAAAAAATTATATCAAGCAATAGATGAAAGAATTGAAAATATTAAAAATGGAAATGACGACGAAAAATTAATTAATATGATAAAAGAAATAAAAAGTAAAAATTCAAGCAATCAAACTATTGCTAACAAATATTTACAGGTAAATGGATATTCAAACATAAATAAAGCAATTAATTTTATAAAAGATAAAAAATATATAGAGGCATATAAACTATTTGAAACAGTAGCTAAAGATAACAAAGATGTAAATAAAGAAATTGTGGATTTAGCTAAAAATAAACAAAATGAAATAAAAGATAAGACATTTGAACAAATAATTGCTAAAGCAAAAGAGCAAATAAACAATAAAGAATATTCTAAAGCTCAATCTACGTTATCAGATTATAAAGATTTGGGAAATCAAACAATATTAGATATGTATAATAAAGCAACTAAAGAAGTTGACAGAATTGAAAAAGAGAAGAAAGCACAAGAAGAGCTTGAAAGAAGAAAGCAACAAGAGGAAGAAAGAAAAAGACAACAAGCAGAGTTAGACGCAAAAAAAGATAAAATAATAGTAGATACTAATGGAAAAAGAATATATAAAGTATGTATGTCAAGTAGCATATTTAGAATAAGTGGAACCTTTAAAGGGCAAGGATATTTTAGTGTAAAATTATTAGATGATAATCAAGAGTTCTACGACTTATTAGTAAATGAAATTGGAGATTATGTTGTAGATACGAGTACACAAGTTACTAAAGGAGATTATTATTATTTACAAATTGAATGTACTAGAGGAAGTTGGAACTTAAATTGGTGGGGAACATACGGAGATTAGAGGGATTTTCCCTCTTTTTCTTTTAATTTCAGTATTTTATTAAAATATTACTTTCGCAAATACAGTAATATCAACGTTTTTTGACTGTAAAATTCATCATAAAATTAGATTTTTATTGTATATAGTTCCCCCCATATTTTCTTTAATAAAACGTTCCTGTGGCTAATACAATTAAAATACAGACCTCTAAAATATAAAGTAGTATAAATTTATTGTCTAAAAAAATAAAAACGTTCTATGAGGCTCGTACAGAACAAAAAATCATTTAAAAGGCTCTATTTTCAATTTAAAGGTATAATTTGTCAATTTTAATATTTTAACAATTTAGGAACGTGTTTTTGTACGAATGAGAGGTATATAAAGATGTCTTGATAGATTTATAATGTTATGATTAAAAGTAGAGTGTAAAATTTTTGTAGAATTTTTGAAAGTTCGTTGATTTTTATATAAAAATAGTGTATAGTAAATATCGATAGAGATGAGATAGCAGATATGTTGGGCTACCACTTTCAATACTCGATATAATCGAGAGCAAGGAGGTGGTTGTTTATGGAATTTATATTAGCTTTAATATATACTTTGGGATTCTCCCTAACTATAAACATAGCCTTATTGTGTATTATATACATAATGTGGACTAATAAACAATAAAAAACAACACATTCTGCTTTAGTCGGTAGGAATGTGTTGTTATAACAATTTTATGTGGTAACCACATATTCTGTGGCTCTCATTTTCTATCTATATTATACACAGAATTTTAAATTTTGTCAAACTTAAATTTTATATAAAATTATTATATGCTATACATTATTATATAAAATTAAATTTATTGTATTAAAATTGTATTAAAACGAAATTTTTAAAATATAAAAGTGTAGGCTACAACTGATTTACAGACGACACTCAACAAGACTTACGCCTCCAAAAAAAACCGAGAAAACGTTGATATGTCAATAGTTTTCTCGGTTTCTTATATGTTTTTATGTCAAAAACAAGAATGCAGTATTTTCAAGGCTTTTAGAGGTTAGAAAATTCAAAACTCAAACTAGATGTTATAAAATTGTTATAAAAAACAAATTGTATATATTAAAAAATGTTATAAAATTATTTCTTTTCTAATATTACATTGTATTAATAGTCAAAAGCTTTCTCTAATTTTTTAAATTGGTTTCCATTTATTTCTTCATTTATTAGTTCTATTATTTCCATACCTATATGAGTAAATCTATAAAAATTAGCATATTTAGTAAGATTTAAATACCCTTTCTTTTCGGGCTTTCTAATAAACCTTATTGTTTCATTTTCTAAGTCAAACGAAATTTCATCTTGCAATGTAGTAATTTCTCTTTTCATTATACCGAAGTCTTCAAGCTTTATAATTTCATCATATTTTATATCTATGTCTTCTAAATATTCATTTTTTATGAAAATAATACCTATAGCTTCAAAATTTCTTATGCCATAATTACATTCTTTTAATATCTTTCTTATCAAATTAATTTCATTATTTGAAATTTCAGATATTGTATTTAAAAGTTTAAATGAATTATTAGAATTTTCTTTACATTCATTAGCCAATATTTTAGCCCATACATATTGTAAATCTTCATTACTTACAGCCTTACAAAATTCAAAAAATCTTAATACCCAATCATTGTCTAATTTTTCAGGATTATCTCCTTTTTCTAACAATGAGATAGCTTTATCCACTATTTGAGTTTTATTTTTATGTTCTCTTTTTATTTTTCTAAAATTACTTATTATGACTGTTCTATCTATTGGATTTATATCATCTCTTTTAGAAATTTCTTCAATTATATTTTTATATCCTTCCTTTTTAGCTGTTGTAGTAGAAAAAATCCATCCAGTTGCTTTTTCTACTTTATTTAGTAATACAATTCCTAAATCACTAATTGGTTTTAATACATCGCCACTTATTAAACTTTCCATTATTAATCTCCTTTTTGTAGTACATTATATAATAAAATTTAAAAAATGTAAAATAGCAAGCTAAATAGAATAAATTGAGATTAAATTATTTAGTTTGTTCGCTTGTATTTTATAAAAATATAGTGTATAGTAAAACTTAATAGAAAATAAGAAAAGTAGATGTGAGTGTTACCTTTGATTCCTCAACTTTAGTTGAGAGATTGGAGGTGGTGTTTATATGTTAGAGTTTTTAATGTTCTTAATAATAGGATTTATGATTTCAATAACTATAAACGTTGCCTTATTAAGTGTTATATACATAATACTATCTAATAGGGAACAATAAAAATACACCACATTTTGCTTTGGTCGGCAATGTGGTGTATATCAATGATATTTGGTAACGCACATTTCTGTACGTTCTTATTTTCTATCTATATTATACACAGAATTTTAATATTTGTCAAATGTGATTTTGAAAAACGTTTTATTGCCATTTATAAATGTAACAAATATTATAAAAAACATTGACAAGCTACAGGAAATAATGTATTATATTATAAGTATGTTTTATAATGTGCGAGTTTTATCCAAATTACGCATAAGGGGAACGTAAAAACATGTTTTTGTATAAAAAATTGTAATATAAATTAATAATAAAAAGGTAGTTGGTATTTATGTTAACATACCAGCAACCTTTTTATTGCCACTTTATGTCGATTATGTAAATTTATAAAGAAGAGGAATTTCTTTATTATTACTTACGGAATTATATGTTTGGGGAGCAGTAAACTAATAATTTGGTAAACTAATTATAAAGGTAAGAGGGACTTCTTTTAAATCCATATATATTTCAAATCTGCTTTAATATTTTGTAGGGGTGATTTTTTTGGTAAAAGAAATTAAGCATGAAAAGTGCTCACGTAAAACTTTCTCAAAAATCGGTGACTCAATCGATATACCAAATCTTATTAAAGTTCAGAAGGATTCATATGACTGGTTTATACAAGAAGGTCTTGGAGAAGTATTAAAAGATATTTCACCTATAGTAGACTATTCTGGAAATTTAGTTTTAGAATTTTTGGACTATTACATGGAAGAAAAAACAAAATATACTGAAGAAGAAGCAAAGGAAAGAGATGCTACATATGCAACAAGATTACATGTAAAAGTAAGACTTATAAATCGTGAAACAGGCGAGATTAAAGAGCAAGAAATATATCTTGGAGACTTCCCTGTTATGACAGATAGTGGTACTTTTATTATAAATGGTGCGGAAAGAGTTGTAGTAAGCCAATTAGTTCGTTCACCAGGTTGTTATTATGCAACAGAATTTGACAAATCAGGTAAAAGAATTTATACATCTACAGTTATGCCTATAAGGGGAGCATGGTTAGAATATGAAACAGATGGTAATGATATATTCTATGCAAGAGTAGATAGAACAAGAAAAATACCTGTTACTACACTATTAAGGGCTCTTGGAATTGTAACAGACGAGCAAATTTCAGAGCTTTTTGGTGATGAAGAAAAAATAAAAGCAACACTTCAAAAAGACCCAATAAAGACACAAGATGAAGCATTAATTGAAATATATAAAAAATTAAGACCAGGTGAATTACCTACAGCAGATGCTGCTAGAAATTTATTCAATGGTTTATTATTCGACCCTAGAAGATACGACTTAGCCAAAGTTGGTAGATATAAATTTAATAAAAAATTAAGCTTAGCTACAAGAATTACAGGAAAAATTGCATATGAAGATATAGCAGACCCAGAAACAGGAGAAGTTTTAGTAGAAAAAGACAATATGATAACAGAAGATGTTGCTATAGCTATTCAAGATACTGGAATTAATGTAGTTAATGTAAATGTAAATGGTAAAAAAGTTGTTGTTATAGGAAATGGTACAGTTAATATTCACAGCATATTACCAGATGTAGACTTAAGTGACTTACACATTAAAGAAATGGTAAATTACGAAGTATTAAAGTCTATAATAGATACAACAGAAAAAGACAAACTACATGACACAATAAAAGAAAGAATAGATGAATTAATACCAAAACACGTTACAACAGAAGACATTATTGGCTCTATTAGTTATTTATTAAATATAGACCATGGAATAGGATATATTGACGATATAGATCATTTAGGAAATCGTCGTATTCGTTGTGTTGGAGAACTATTGCAAAATCAATTTAGAATTGGTTTAACAAGATTAGAAAGAGTAGTTCGCGAAAGAATGACACTTCAAGATTTAGACATTGTAACACCACAATCATTAATTAATACAAAACCAATTAGCTCATCAATAAGAGAGTTTTTTGGAAGTTCACAATTATCACAATTCATGGACCAAACAAACCCTCTTTCAGAGTTAACACATAAAAGAAGAATTTCTGCATTAGGACCTGGAGGACTTTCTAGAGAAAGAGCAGGTTTCGAGGTAAGAGATATTCACTATACACACTATGGTAGATTATGTCCAATAGAGTCTCCAGAAGGACCAAACGTAGGACTTATTTCAGCACTTTCTTCATTTGCTATTATTAACGAATATGGATTTATTGAAACACCATACAGAAAAATAGATCATGAAACAGGAAAAATAACAGATATTATAGACTATATGTCAGCAGACGAAGAAGATAAATACATAATAGCACAAGCATCAGAGCCAGTTGGAGAAGATGGAAAATTTGTTAATGAAAGAATAAGAGTAAGACACCAAGCAGATATAACAGTTGTAGACAGAGATAAAGTAGACTATATGGACGTATCTCCAAAACAATTAGTTTCTGTTGGTGCAGCTATGATACCATTCTTAGAGCATGATGATGCAAAACGTTCTTTAATGGGTACAAACATGCAACGTCAAGCAGTTCCTTTATTAAAACCAGAATCACCTATAGTAGGAACAGGAATGGAATATAGAGCTGCGAAAGACTCTGGAATTACGGTTGTAGCTAAAGAAGACGGAACTGTAGAAAAAGTTACAGCAGACGAAATAAAAATTAGAAATAAAAAAGGTGATGTTACAACCTATAAATTAAGAAAGTTCAAAAGAACAAATGGTGGAACATGTATTAACCAAAAGCCAGTAGTTACTACAGGAGAAAAAGTAAAAGAAGGAGACTTAATTGCAGATGGACCTTCTACAGATAAAGGAGAAATGGCTCTTGGAAGAAATGTTTTAATAGCATTTACAACATGGGAAGGTTATAACTATGAAGATGCTGTATTAATTAGCGAAAGATTAGTAAAAGAAGATGTTTACACATCAATACATATAGAAGAATATGACTGTGAATGTCGTGATACAAAATTAGGACCAGAAGAAATTACAAGAGATATTCCAAATATCTCAGATGATGGTCTAAAAGATTTAGACGAAAATGGAATTATACGTATAGGTGCAGAAGTAAGACCAGGAGATATTTTAGTTGGTAAAGTTACTCCAAAAGGAGAAACAGAACTGACAGCAGAAGAGAGATTACTTCGTGCAATATTTGGTGAAAAGGCTAGAGAAGTTAGAGATACATCACTTCGTGTACCACATGGTGAATCAGGAACAATAGTAGATGTAAAAGTATTTACAAGAGAAAATTCAGATGAACTAGGACCTGGTGTAAATCAAGTAATTAGATGTTATATTGCCCAAAAGAGAAAAATCTCTGTTGGTGATAAAATGTCTGGACGTCATGGTAACAAGGGTGTTATTTCAAGAATATTACCAGAAGAAGATATGCCATTTTTACCAGATGGTACACTAGTAGATATAGTACTAAACCCATTAGGTGTTCCTTCTCGTATGAACTTAGGTCAAGTTTTAGAGGTACACTTAGGTATGGCAGCTAAGGCGCTTGGATGGAAAGTTGCAACACCAGTATTTGATGGTGCAGCAGATACAGAAATAGAAGATTTACTAGAAGAAGCAGGTCTTAGCAGAGATGGAAAAACAGTAGTATATGATGGTAGAACAGGTGAACCATTTGATCACCCTATTACAGTTGGTGTAATGTACATGTTAAAACTACATCACTTAGTAGATGATAAGATCCATGCTCGTTCAACAGGACCATACTCATTAGTTACACAACAACCATTAGGAGGTAAAGCTCAATTTGGTGGACAACGTTTTGGAGAGATGGAAGTTTGGGCATTAGAGGCATATGGTGCAGCTTATACTTTACAAGAAATGTTAACTGTAAAATCGGATGATGTTGTTGGAAGAGTAAAAACATATGAGTCAATTGTAAAAGGAGAAAATGTTCCAGAACCAGGTGTTCCAGAAGGATTTAAGGTTTTAGTAAAAGAACTTCAATCACTTGGATTAGATGTACGTTTATATTCAGAAGATAATCAAGAACTAGAATTAAAAGAAAATATTGAAGATGGAATTGACTTTAATATAGATGAACATAGAAGTGATGGAGTAGTTGATGAAAGCGAACTAGATGGATATACAGAAGATGATGCCGTTATGCCAGATGAAGATGATAGTGATGCACTATTTGAAGACTTAGATGAAGATGCGGATGACTTATTAATGGAAGACGATAGTGATTTAGCAGAGGATAATTTGTTAGATGAGCAAGACTTATATGATGATATAGACGAATAATTGAAAATAATTTATAAATTAAAACAAATATATAATAAAATTAAATAGCCTTTATTATGATAGCTATATAATAACAATAAGGAATTGTACAGCAGTGCTAATTATATAGCTAGTCATAGTAAAAAACTTAAAAGTAAAGAAAAGAGGTAGTCTTTACAAAAATAAGATTAATAGGGGGCTAAATAGTGGAAGAGCTACAAAATTTTAATAAATTAAAAATAGGATTAGCATCAGATGAAAAAATAAGAGAATGGTCACATGGAGAAGTAAAAAAACCAGAGACTATTAACTATAGAACACTAAAACCAGAAAAAGATGGTTTATTCTGCGAAAGAATATTTGGACCAACCAAAGATTGGGAATGTCATTGTGGAAAATATAAAAGGGTAAGATATAAAGGAATAGTTTGTGATAGATGTGGTGTTGAGGTAACTAAAGCAAAAGTAAGAAGAGAAAGAATGGGACATATTGAACTTGCAGCACCAGTTGCACATATTTGGTATTTTAAAGGAATTCCAAGTAGAATTGGATTAATGCTAGATGTTTCGCCAAGAAGCTTAGAAAAAGTTATATATTTTGCTTCATATTTAGTATTAGATAAAGGTTCAACAGGATTAATGAAAGGTCAAGTTTTATCAGAAAAAGAATACCATGAAGCAGAAGAAAAATATGGTAAAGGCTCTTTTAAAGCTCAAATGGGAGCAGAAGCAGTAGGAAAATTATTAGAAGAAATAGACTTAGATAAATTATCTGCTAAATTAAAGAAAGAACTAGAAAAGGCTAGTGAGCAAAAGAGAGCAAAGCTAGTAAAAAGACTAGATACAGTAGAATCCTTTAGATTATCTGGTAATAGGCCAGAATGGATGGTTATGAATGTAGTTCCAGTAATTCCACCAGATTTGAGACCAATGGTTCAATTAGATGGTGGTAGATTT
>ULMP01054872.1_pt1 | contig 11373 bp, 16 predicted proteins | sample 1951681 | NCBI WGS metagenome assembly ULMP01 (sample SAMEA4835553, study PRJEB28245) | human gut metagenome | biome: gut microbiome; material: fecal sample | place: Denmark | collected 2008 | reverse complement strand
TTGTCAAGAAAATCTTGTTTTCCTACAGATTGTTGAAAATATTAAAATAGTATTGTGATGAGGAAATGACACGAAATTCCGATCACAATACTATTTTTTATATTGGTTCGAACGTTCGAACCCCACACACAAGGAGGACAAAACACATGAAAAAAATCACAGTAGCACACATTACAGACAAAGCAACCTTTCCCGGTGTCCAGATTCATCACATTGAAGAAATTGAACTCGACAATGTTTCCGGTCTGGTGTTCGTAAAGGATAATCCTTTTTCTGATAACCCTATTCCCAGTGTTGACGTAATGATGGCAGACGGCACTGAAAGACATTTTCACATTGAAGACCTTGCTTTTATTGCATTTGATTGATAAGGAGGACAAGCACAATGAGTACAACAACCATAGAGAAGAAAACCGCAACCCAGACCCCGGCAAAAGCAAAGACCACCAGAAAGAAAGCCGTTGCCGCTCCCATGAATCCCCCCGCTGTTCCGGTGGTGGAGGACACCAACAAAGCAGAAGTAGAAGCAAAAAAGGCGCAAGAACTGAAAGACATTGAGACCTTGAAAGAAGCCAGAAAGCGCAATGCATCTATCAGCAAGTCTTTAAACAATGTTCAGAGTTCCTTTACCCGGATTGCTTTTGATCTCTACTGGATGTATTCGGCTTCCGCTTTCGGTCTGTTGGGCTACAAGAATATTTACGACTACGCCGCAAAGGAACACGGTATTGCACGTGGAACGTGTAGCGATTTTATTCATATCGTAGAGCGTTTTGCAAGCCGTGACGAACACGGAAACATTCTGGAAGAGATTCGCCCGGAACTGAAAGACTACCAGAGTAGTAAGCTGATCGCCTTGTTGGGCGTTACGGATGCACAGTTGACGGAATTTTCTGTTGATATGTCCGTTCGTGACATCAAGAAAAAAGTAAAAGATATTCACGGAGAATCTGGAAAGTCTGACGCTTCCGATTGTGACGCTCCCGGCGGTGATTCTTCTGGTGATGATACCTATAACGGTAAAGAGATCATAGACGGCAACTTTACGGAGGTAAACAGACAGACGCTTGTCACGTTCCATAACATTGACGAATACAACAAGTATCTTGACGGTCTCAACGATCTGATCGAAAAGGCTCTGAAAAGCAAGAACTTTGAAGCTGACCATAAGCGTATTGAGATCGTTGTAAAATGGTAACTCTTAGCCTTTCCCCGGTTGGTCTGGCGGTGCTTGATGATATAATGTCATGCGCCGCTGATCTGGGGAACGGCTACACCCCGGAAACATTGCGCTTGGTGCTTAATCGTATGGTTGCACTTTCCCGGAAAATGAATCAGTTACACAGTGACGGCATTTTAACGGAGCGTGAATACGTTCCCCTTAATGTTACACTTCTGGTTCTTGGCGTTAACAGCATGAACCGCCTTTCTCGTATGTAGGCGTTCAGTATATAACAAATAACATTATTCCCATGGTGCTGATCGCCCATGTGTAAAGAAAGAAGAGGTAAACAATTATGAAATTAGCAACACAGTTTAGAGGTACTTTAGTGGCAATTGAAGAAAAGAGCATGACCGGAAGCAACAATAAGTATTATCAGCTTGCTGTTTTGCAGGGTTCAGAAGCAACAAGCTTGTCATGCACAGAGGAAGTCTATAAGCAGAATAAGGAAATGTTCAAGGATTACGTATTCGGTATGCAGATCAGTGAGTATGAGGGTAAAAAGACTTTGCGTGTGACTGGTATTTACGATCTGCCCGGAACTGCTACCGCCCCCGGTACTGCCGCCGCTGATTCTGGCAAGGATAAGAAATAAGCCGCCGGAACGTTCCGGGTCTAGGGAGTAAAGAGAAGTAATCACATCTCGTTTTCATGGTGTGCCCCTTGCGATCTTCTCCCCGGTACGTTCTCCGGTGTGATGCCCGGTTGGTCTCCCTACGGACTGCCGGGCAAGTGTGAAAAGCTGAATCTGCCGGGTGCGTGGAATGTTCGAACGTCCGAACTTTACCACCTTTCATTATTTGTTTATGGTACGCCCATAACCAAGTACGACCGAACACAAGCCATGTTCCCGGCATTTTCTATAAACTGTATGCTTCCACCCTCCCCCCTCTTCCTTGGTAATGCTCCTTTCCCTTGGAAACTATGTTGTTGCGTTATCTGTGGCAAGGGTGAAGCCCGGAGGGTTCAGCCCGACTATAAGCAATTATATCTTTACCAGTCCCCGGAGCAAGCTTTTGCCCTTGACCTTTCGTCCCCTTGGGAGGGGGCAAGGGGACGCAATAGAAAAACAAGAAAAGCGTATTTTGCTTTCGTAGTTTTTCATGGGAGGGGTTCGGAATGGTACGCAAAGTATCACCCCTCACTCATGCAACAGCAACACATAACCCAACAACCAAAAAAATAATATGGGAAAGTATCTCATGGTGTGAGTGGCGTGCGTACAGAAAACAACAACGACAGCCGGAGTGGGTTCGATCCCCACACTTTCCCCTAAAGTTCGAACGTTCGAACTTTTACCCCGGTAATTTCAGCAAGCTGATTTTATAAACAAAAACATTTATAGATAACTAAACCCAGAGCATAGACGTATGTATTCGGTATTATCTATAAGAAAGGAGAAACATATGCCCGGTTTATTAATCATTGCGGCGGCAGAAGCCGCTCCTACTTTCGATACTGCTATCGTTACTACTCTGATCTCTGTATGTAAGTCTATCATGGGTCTGTTCGGAGAGTATCCGCTGAACATTCTGTTAGCTGTTTCCGTAGCTTGTGCTTGCTTCGGTCTGTTCGGAGTTGCAAAGCGTTCCGTATAACCCGGATCACGACAGTATAAGAGGGATGCAGAACGATCTGCACCCCTCTTTTTTCACGAAAAGGAGAACGCAATGGATCAAATTTTCATATGTTTAATATGTGGTTTTTTCGGTTTGTTAACTTTCTTACTAGGAGATTCACTTTATGAGTGTCCGCTTTTATCTGTTTTTTTAACGATTGTAGGGTTTTTTTTTACAGTGTATCCCCTACTTTCCGTTTTGAAGCTTATGCTTATGCACTTGTGAGAAAGTGATCTCTTGATTTTCACTCAAAGGAGAACACAATGACTTTTTTAATTTACACAATCATTTCTCTGGTTTGTTTAATCATTTTTCTTATATTCATTTTTATAGGAAAAGAATCATTGTTTACATACTTCGTTATTATATCTTCTATGGTAGGTATTATGTTTGCAATTTCTAAAATTATTATACTTGTCGGAATGGGGTTGTTGCCATGAATGAGATTTTAACCATTTCTGTTTTTATCATATTTTTAATGGTTTCAAAATGTGTTTTATTCTTCCCACAAGAAACTGTCCGCCAGAAAGCTGTTAAAATCGGTTGTCATATGGGTACTATTGCCGCTTTCATCTTTGTGACTGAAACCATTCAAAAATTCTTTTCATAAGGAGGGAAAAAGTTGGAACGAAAAACAATTAATCAAAACAAATTGCAGACGCTTCTCTGCATTATTGCCTTAACGCTTGGTGTTCTGGTCTCGGCTGTGCTGTTTAGTATGCCCCCGGTTCATGCGGCAGAGAGTGAAAAGGAATATGATTACACTTTCTTTTATACAACACAATCTTATAAGTACGAACTTAATTATAGCGGTGATCGTGATGCCTTTTTTACTTATTATGCGGCAAACAATTTTTACATAGATGCACGGCAAACTACTGCACTGTATTCCCGCAATGCTGACGGTACACAAATTGTAAAAGTGAACCCTGTGATTGTAAAACGATACAAGTACGATTCCGACAGTGGTGATTATGTACTGGATACTTCTTATGAAGAAAGAAGTTCAGAATATACAGGCACTTTCGCCCTTAATTCCTATAATGGTGGTTATCTCGATCTTAATAGTTCTGGGTTAAAAATACTTTTTTTAAGTTGCGCCAAACCCAACGACGTTTTACTTGAATATTCTTACGATGGTACAACGGAATCTTTGCAAGATGGTGAAAGCTTTTTTGCCCTAACAAGCACAAAACTTTTACCCTACCATGATATGTATTACAATTACGGGTGGTCATTTTCTGCAAATGCTAAAAATCTCACTGTTACAACAACTTTGTCTGACGATGGTTTGCTTACATGGAAATCAAGTTCCACGCCAAAAAATTGCGAATTTAGCGGCGTTTCTTTTATTATCAGAATGAAAAGCACCTACAGTTCTGCATTTGCATATCGGACTGCGTTTCCCTCGTCTGGTGCTGTCAATCTGAACTTGAAAACATTGTATGAACTTTATCCAGATTTATATGGTATTCAGATTGTACCCTATTATGTGGCAGAGAATCACAGATTGTATTGCGGTGCACCTCAATATGTCACTTTTGATAGTTCTGCGTCATATGCCACGCGTGACGGCTCTGTTCCATTTTATTTCAATAATGATTGGTCTGATCCTACAACAGTTGTAAAACCCGGAACTGATAACGACTTTTCTGGCGGTGTTACTGATCCGTCAAATTATCTTTATCCAGATGAATCTAATACAACCATACAAGGAAATAACAGTATTAAACTTATTGATTTTAATGTTGACAAGAATTTCAAGGCTTCATGGTCTGGACTGGATGGTATTGGATCGCAAACATCAAAATATAGTTTTATAGAATTTGAAGTTGCTTTTGCTTCTAATAATTCACCGGAAAACGTTCTCACTAAAAAGGTTGTAAAGGAACGTTGCTCCATTTCTAAAGGTTCGTTCCAGATTCCCAGTGAATACACAACGTTCGATTCTAACAGTTATGTACTTTATGTAAAGGCTACTCCTTACCATTATAACGGTGATAATCCTACACATAGACTTTATAAGGGGTCTATGTCATATAAGTATTTTAATAGTGATGGTACGCCCTCATGGGATTATTCCGAAAGTACGGATTTACCCTCCGGCGGCGGTGGTATCCGGCGTGGTACTGTAAATCTTACAGATTTCCTTTTATCCGGTGTATCTGTAAAAGATAGCTTACTCGGATACAGTACTATCACATGGACTGGAACAACAAAAGACAATGATCTCTTATTCATTCCAGAAAGTGACACCCTTGTAATAGCATCTTATATTCTGACTACAAAAAACGGTGATGATTATAAGTATACCCCGGTTACTTATACCACTACAACGATAAACGCCGGGAAAATTAACGTGAACGTTGCAAAGTTAGTTGAGGAAGCACAGAAAAGCGGTGAAGCTTGGGATATGCAGATCCGATTAACCCCGGCTTATACAAGTAACGGTATTTTATATATGGGTGAACAAACAGTCTGCCATATGACTGATAAATCTGTAAAAAACGAAACTACCACACCAGACGGTAGCATAAAAATTGATGATGTAACTAACAATGTTGTACCCGGTGACGTAGACGGTAAAGTTGAAATTACTGCGGATGATCTAGCCGGATATACGAATACTTTTGTATCGTTCCTTAAAGGCTTAATTTCTGCCATGGGGCAGATTCCACAGTTGCTTGGCACTGTATTTTCTTTTTTACCAGATATGTATAGAAATGCAATCGGGATTTTATTTGTTGTGATTCTGATATTAAGAATTTTAGGGAGGTAGAACATGAGAACACTTCAAACAGTTATTTATTTTCTGACACAATTTATGTCGATAAAGTTAGATATTCTCGGTTATTCTATCTCCCTTTTTAACATTGCGGCTTTCAATATTTTTGGCGGTATAATCTTTTACTTTTTATGGAAGATTTCCCAGTAATTGCAAAACCTCAATAACAGAAGTTCCGGCATTGTAAAGAATTATTACAAGTACTATTTCTTTCAGAAGTTCGAAAGCGCAATAAGCCGCTATGATTCCTAGCCATAGATTTGTAAAACTGAATGAATTTTTCAGACTTGTTAATCTCTGGTCTTTATTCCATTCAGCGGCGTTTTGATACTCGATATAAGTATCATTTGTAACACATTGATCGTAATTATTGTTTTCTGTGGTATCCATAATGCAACCCCCTTTTTTTCTTTGATGATACCACAGTTTGACATATTCCACAAGAAAGGACAAAACATGAATGAAAACGTTACAATTCAAAACAATATGCAAGAAGATTTACAAGTCGATTCTATCAACTCTGGCTCTGATGATAACGGAATTTATACCGTTGATGATGATGCTACTGTTGTCATGTCTGGCGATCTTCTCCCCGGAGGAATTAACACAGACGCTGACACGTTGCAACCCGGTGGCGATACAGAATTATTTGACGCTACAACAAGCGATAGCTCCCTTTCGGTCTCTTCTGGTGATGTGGTTGGTACTGAACACGTTTATATCAGTTTGGCATATTTGGAAACCTATCAAGCGGACACTGTGGAAAATCAGATTGATTACTCCGCTTCTCTGGAAAGCATTGATGCAAAAATTGATGATCTGAATTACAACATTACGGCATTGTTATTTTTTATCGTGTTCACATGGTGCTATGAACGTATCAAGAACGCCGTTCGGTCTTTTAACGGCGTAGGTCTTAAATAGGAGGAAACAAACATGGATAGCCTTATTCAATTTATCATAGGTGATGCAACAACATTTACCCCGACTTGTATGGTCGGTTTGATCGTCTTTTGTATGGTTCTGGAATGTATCGGTTCTCTTGCCTATAACATTCTGAAAAATGGGAGGTGATCAGCTTGGTATATCTGGTGCTGTTAGCATTTATAGCAATTATGTATTTTAGTGTATGCTTCCGCATTGCCGTATTACATCCGTTTGCAACGATATTTAATCTTATAAAGGATATCCCGAATTATATTATCCACAAGAAATGGCGCAATCTGAGAACCGGGATTATAGAATGTTTTGTGGCGTTGTTCGGCAAGGGAAAAACGCTTTCTGCTGTGCATAAGGTGACAAGTCTGTATAAAAAGTACAACAACAAAGTTGTATATGATGATCTCCGGGGGAAATGGGTAACACAAAGAATTAACATCATTTCAAATGTGGATTTGATCGGAACACCCTACACGCCTTTTGTCTCCTTGCGCCAGATCGTTGACGTTGCCGAAACTGTTCGGGCGTATGATGAACAACACGACACATTGACTTGCACCCTTGTTTTGGGTGATGAATTTTCAGTACAACTTAATAGCCGTACTTTCAAAACAAACATAGACCCTTTGTTTCTCAATACTCTGCTGACGTGCCGCCACCATCACATCAGTTTATATTACACTTCACAACGGTTTAATCACGTAGACGCATTATTGCGACAAGTGACAAGCCGGGTTATATCTTGCGACAAGCAATGGCGTTTTCTGGTTCATAGAGAATATGACGCCTATCAATTGGAATATGCTACTGACCCTACGTTGGTACGCCCCTTGCGCCGGTTCGGTTGGTTCGTAAGAGATAAAGATTATCATGCTTATGATACTCTGGCTTGCGTGGACAATCTCGCAAAAGACTGTAAAGCCGGGAACATGATCCCGGAATCAGAAATTATCATGTTACAGAACAATGCACCCTCTGATATGGATGCCGTTACTACACCGTCAAAGAAATACACCAGAGCACAGAAGAAAGCGCAGAAGTAAGGGGGAACGGTGCGCCGTGGTAAGCGTTGCGCACGGCGCACCGTTCGAACGTTCGAACTTTCACACACCACACACAAGGAGAAAAAAAACAATGTTTCAATATATGCACTATCTATTTAACGAAACAGAAATCAGATTCTATAAAAAATATAAACTATTTCCAGACGAATTATTTCAACAACTTCAAAATCTGGGTTTCTCCAGAGAATCATTTAAACCCATTCAGAAAGAAATGGACAGATTATTCCTATTACAAAAAGAAGAAAGCACATGGACAAAGGCAGACTGTGACCCGTTCTCTGGGTAACCTACTTGACAATAGCAACACTTTAGCCTCACTTCGCCAAAAAACGCAAGGAGTGTTGAAACATGGAAACAGTTTATAATTGTCGGCGTTACCAGTATGAGACCGGGGAACATATCGCATTTTATCACCATGCAATTAACGCCGGGAAAGAAAAGCCAGAGGACAGCTTATTAAACAAGACCCATGATATAAGTGATCGTACCCCGGAAGCCGAAAGACACGCTATGGCGGTTTCTGCATCCAGAGCCAAAAACAACATTTACAGAATTGCACGATCTAATAAATGGGATTGGTTTATTACTCTGACTTTTGACCGCACGAAAACAGATGCATCTGATTATGACCTTGTAGTATATCGACTTCATAAATTCTTAAGCAATTTACAACAGCGCAAGTGCCCGGATATGAAATACATCATAGTTCCAGAATTACACAAAGACAAGGAACATTATCATTTTCACGGACTACTTGCAAACGTGGACAATCTTACATTCAAGGCGTGGAAAATTGACCGCAAGAAAAACCAGATCATTTATAATATAACTGACTGGTCATATGGCTTTACTACCGCTACAAAAGTTTTAGATACTGGCAGAGTGAGTGGTTACATTACAAAATACATCACGAAAAGCGTTGATGAACATTTGAAAGAGAAACGCCGCTACTATTACAGTCGTAACTGTCACATTGCAGAAGAAGAACACTTTCTTCTTGATGAAGAGGACTTTCGCAAAATCTATGCAGACCGTATTGTGTATGTCAAAACCGTAGACATACCACAAGCAAATCAACAAATTACTTACTACGAACTAAAGTATTAAACAGATTATCCCCGGATACCCACAAGGAAGCTTTACACCCCTTGAGGGGTTGGGGGTGATTTCATCCCACCTCTGTTAATTTTTCCGTCTACTCCCATAAAAATTTAACACGAGAGTCCAGAGAACTGTCTGTTCTCTGGAAGCCACCTCCCCTACAAGCCCCATTTAGAGCCATTAGCCCCGAATAGCTATAATACAAGCTATCCCTCACTACCGCCGCCAGAAGCCCCACCAGAGAAGCCACAGAGGGTCAAGGCAAAGCCCCATAGATACCGCCCTCCTTGACGCTCCGGGGCTTGCTCTGGTACGGTTGAATATAGGCAGACTACCGCCAGAGAGGGAGGAAACCATGTCAAAAAACATGACTTATGCTGATCGTCTTAAGATAGAAATGTATCTGAATGACGGCAAAACCCAGAGAGAAATAGCCCGGTTGATGAACCGGCACTACAACACGATCAACTACGAAATAAAGAGAGGGCGCACAAAACTCCGTGACGGTCAAACTTGGCTTGAATATGATTATTACAGTGCAGAGATCGGACAGCAGAAACATGACTACCATGCAGAAAGTAAAGGGCGTGACTTGAAAATCGGCAATGATTACGATTTTGTGAAACACGTTGAACATTGTATTATCGACTTAAAATATAGTCCGTATGCCGCTTTGCAGTCCGCTAAAGGCAAATGCCGCACAGAAGTTTGCGTAACTACTCTGTATAATTACATTGACCGTGGCTTGTTTATGAATGTGACTAATAAGAATCTACCGTGGCGCAGAGATACGCCGAAACAAGAATATAATGAAGTTCGTCCGTCTTACAAGAATCTAAAGGGAAGATCTATAGAAGAACGCCCACGTGAGATTAAGAAGCGTAAGACCGCCGGGCACTGGGAACTCGACACTGTTGTTGGTGGACAAGGAAAAAGTAGTAATTGTTTGCTTGTTCTCACAGAGCGCAAGCACCGTGACGAAATTATTATGCCTATACCAGACAAGACCGGGAACGCTGTTTCTTGTGCCCTTGATGATCTGGAACGTGCTTATGGTTCTGATAAGTTCCGGGAGATATTCCGCTCGATCACTTGCGACAACGGCACGGAGTTTCTCGATCAGCAAGCACTTGAAAAGTCTATAAACGGTGGTGAACCCAGAACGACAATATACTATTGTCACCCTCACAACCCCGGAGAACGTGGAAGCAATGAGAACCAGAACCGCATGATTCGCCGTTGGTTTCCTAAAGGCTGTGACTTTGCGGATGTTACCCCGGAACAAGTCGCAGAGGTGCAAGAGTGGTTGAACAATTACCCCCGGCGTATGTTCGGTGGTAAGTCTTCTAATGAAATGAAAGCCATGTAAAAGTTCGAACGTTCGAACGGCAATATAAAAGACGGCTACCATTGGCAACCGTCTTGTTTTGCTGTCTGTTTTTGTGCAACTTTCACAATTTCACCAGTCGCAACCATATATAAAGCTGTGCAACATGATGAATTTACGGTTTTTCGGAGAAAATCACAAAAACTTATTGACATTTACATTTCCTACAGATTGTATGATCAACGTTCAAAACTGGCATGGTAAAAAAAACATATTCTGGCTCTTTTAAGCAAGCCACTTTTTCTATACACTGAATCCTAACATATCCCACCGAACAAATGGGAATTATGAAAAAGAAATTAAAAGAGGAGATCATCATTATGGAAAAGAAAAAATCATACGGCGTATTGATCGCGGGAACCATTCTCCTGATCCTGGGAATCGTCCTGGCAGTCATTACCCACAATAACAGTTATCAAGAGTCCGTTGCTTATGGCAGCCAGTTAAGTGATGTCAAGGCACAGCTGGAAGAAGTAGAAGCTTCCATTGAGGCAGTCACCGGCGGCACAGCAGACGGTGATCTGGATGCCCTGAATGCGCAGAAGGATGAATTGGCCGCTTCGAAGTCCACTCTGTCCGACCAGAAGCTGTCCGCAGAGCGCCCTTACTCCTACAGCCTGGTTCTGGTATTCTTCGCTATCCTGTTAACTGCCAAGGGATTGTACAATGCCATCGCAGGCGTTCCTTCCGCAGAAAAAAAGGTGGATGTAACCAGACTGGCTCAGGCAGGATTATTGGCGGCTCTTTGCTACATCGGCTTTGCTTTTTTGAAATTTGACATTCCCGTTCCCGGCAGTCTGGAAAAAACCGCAGTGCACTTCGGCAATGTTTTCTGTGTACTGGCTGCTCTGCTTCTGGGTGGTTACTGGGGTGGACTTGCCGGTGCCGTGGGTATGACCATCGCTGACCTGACTACTGCTTATGTAACCAGTGCTCCCAAGACTTTCCTATTAAAACTGTGCATCGGTCTGATCGTAGGTCTGGTAGCTCACAAGATTTTCCACCTGAGTGCTGAGCATCCGAAAAAATATGTGGCTCGTGTCACTATTTTAGCTTCTGTCTGCGGTATGGCATTTAATATTGTAGCCGATCCTTTGGTAGGGTACTTCTATAAGACATATTTGTTAGGGGTGCCTCAGGATATTTCCAAGGCATTGGCAAAAATTGCAACCGGTGTTACTGCCTTTAATGCTGTCTGGGCAGTTGTTTTGGCAACCGTCCTTTATCTGGCACTTCGTCCGGCACTGAAGAAAGCA
>ULMP01041537.1_pt1 | contig 11501 bp, 9 predicted proteins | sample 1951681 | NCBI WGS metagenome assembly ULMP01 (sample SAMEA4835553, study PRJEB28245) | human gut metagenome | biome: gut microbiome; material: fecal sample | place: Denmark | collected 2008 | reverse complement strand
TGATACGCTGTCGATGTTTCTTTACAGATAGGGCGTGATATGATACACTTTTTTATGCGGTACAAGGCTTTTGTATCACGAAAAAAATTAAGAAAATGGATAAGCAGCAAAATAGGAGGAACAAGATGAAACGAATTATTTCTATGTGTTTGTCAGCAGTGCTTTTGTTATCCCTTTGTGCGACGGGAGCAGCAAAGATAGCACAGGCAGAAGAAAAACAGAAAGTGATTGTAATTGATGCAGGACACCAGACTCGTGCGATGAGTGCAACGGAGCCGATTGGACCGGGCTCAAGTCAGAGAAAGGCAAAGGTGACCGGAGGAGCGAGTGGCTGTGTGACACATCTGCCGGAATATAAATTGAATCTTCAGGTGGCTAAAAAGTTACAGAAAGAATTGGTAAATCGTGGCTATAAAGTAATCATGGTGCGTACAAAAAATAATGTCCGCATGTCAAATGTGCAGCGTGCTAAAGTAGCGAACAAATACAAAGCGGACGCTTTTATCCGAATTCACGCAAACAGTGCGGGAAGTTCGAGTGTCAAAGGGGCACTGACGATAGCGCCGGCGGCTAATAACCGTTACATGACAAAAGTAAACCGTAAGGCAAGCCAGAAACTCTCCAAAAAGGTTTTAAAAGCAATGTGTAAAACGACAGGAGCAAAGAACCGTGGTGTTATGTACACGAACAGCATGACAGGCATCAACTGGTGTAAAGTTCCGGTTACAATTGTGGAAATGGGCTTTATGAGTAATCCAAGCGAGGATAGAAAGATGGCAAAAGCTTCTTATCAGAAGAAGATTGTCAAGGGAATTGCGGACGGAATTGATAACTTTTTTTAACAGAATATAAGTCCCTAAAGCACAAAAACCGCTTGCGAATCTCTGCTAAAATGGTAAAATAGAAAGTATAAAAAAGAGTTCTTTTTAACAGAAAGGCGGGGATTATCATGAATAAAATAATTACGATTACAAGACAGTTTGGCAGTGGGGGAAGAGAAATCGGAAAGAAGTTAGCAGAGGCTTATGGAATTCCATTTTATGATAATGAAATCATTTCCCGTGCGGCAAAAGACACCGGTTTTGCAGAGGCGGCTTTTGAGCGCGCAGAAGATAAAGCAAGCAACAGTCTGCTTTATTCCATTGCGATGGGAATGAATGTATTTTCCAGTCAGGATGTCGGATTTTCCGGTTTGTCGTTAGATGACCGTATTTTCTTAGCGCAGTCGAAGGTGATTCGCAATGTAGCAAAAGAAGGTCCTTGCGTAATTGTTGGCAGATGTGCGGATTACATTTTGAAAAATCAGGAAAATGTAGTCAATCTGTTTATTCGCGCAACACTCGATTTCCGCATTAAACGTGCGATTGAGGTAGAGGGAATTCCGAAAGAAAAATCAGCAGAAATGGTTATGAAAAAAGATAAAAGCAGAGCGAACTATTATAAGTATCACTCTGGTGAACGCTGGGATAACGTGCTTAATTATGATTTTGCTATCCGTAGTGACTTGTGCGGAATTGATGGCACCGTTGCGTGTCTGAAAGCATATTTAGACCAGATGTAATAAGATTAAAGGAGAACGAAGACAATGAGTAAAAAAATTAGAACAAGATATGCACCGAGCCCGACCGGTAAAATGCATGTAGGCAATTTAAGAACAGCGTTATATGAGTACTTGATTGCAAAACATGAAGGCGGAGATTTCCTTCTACGTATTGAGGATACCGATCAGGAGCGTTATGTTGAAGGTGCTCTTGATTTGATTTATAAAACGATGGACCAGGCAGGACTTAAGCATGACGAAGGTCCGGACAAAGATGGCGGCTATGGCCCTTATGTACAGAGCGAGCGTGTAAAAACCGGTATATATCTTGAGTATGCGAAAAAACTCGTAGAAAAAGGAGAGGCTTATTACTGTTTTTGTACAAAGGAAAGACTGCAGAAACTTCATGATGAAGCAGAAGCAAGAGGGGAAAAGGCTGCAAAGTACGACAAACATTGTCTTCACTTGACCAAAGAGGAAATTGAGGCAAATCTGGCAGCGGGTGTGCCGTATGTTATCCGCCAGAACAACCCGACGGAAGGAGAAACATCCTTTGATGATGTAATTTATGGAAAAATTACAGCACCAAATGATGAATTGGATGATATGATTCTGATTAAGTCAGATGGTTATCCAACCTATAACTTTGCCAATGTAATTGACGACCATTTGATGGAGATTACACATGTTGTCCGTGGAAATGAGTATCTGTCTTCCGCACCGAAGTACAATCGCCTGTATGAGGCTTTTGGATGGGAAGTGCCGGCCTATATTCATTGTCCGATTATTACGGATGAGGAGCATAAAAAGTTATCCAAACGCCGTGGTGATTCTTCCTTTGAGGATTTGGTAGAACTTGGTTTTCTGCCGGAAGCAATTGTAAACTATGTTGCCTTACTTGGCTGGAGTCCGGCGGATGACCGTGAGATTTTTAGCTTGAAAGAATTGGAAGAAGTGTTTGACTATCATAGAATTAATAAATCACCGGCAGTATTTGATATTGTGAAACTTCGCTGGATGAATGGTGAATATATCAAGGCGATGTCCGATGATGCGTATTATGAACATGCACTTCCGATTATCAAAAAAGTGATTACCAAAGATTTGGATTTGAAAAAAATTGCGGATTTGGTAAAAACACGAATTGAAGTATTCCCGGATATTACAGAGAAGATTGATTTCTTTGAAGAATTGCCGGAATATGATGTGGCAATGTACACTCATAAGAAAATGAAAACAAACAGTGAAAATTCATTGGAAGTATTGAACGAGATGCTGCCACGATTAGAAGCATTACCGGATTTCTCATTTGAGAATGTAGAAAAAGTAGTAAAAGATTATGTGGCTGAAAAAGAATGTAAGAATGGATTGGCACTGTGGCCGCTTCGTACAGCGGTTTCCGGTAAACAGATGACACCGGGTGGTGCTTATGAGATTATGGACATTCTTGGAAAAGAAGAGTCATTAAAGCGAATTAGAAAAGGAATTGAGTTGCTTAATGGAGTGCAATAAAGAACAAAAAGAGGCAATTATGCATCGGGATGGACCTGCTATGGTATTAGCGGGTCCCGGTGCAGGAAAAACCTATGTTATTACCAATCGTGTGAAAGCATTGATTGATGAATATGGAGTCAAGCCGGAACAAATTCTTGTTGTAACATTTTCAAAAGCAGCGGCAGTGGAGATGAAGGAACGTTTTGAAATGCTGACGGGTGGACGGCGTCTGCCAGTCAGATTTGGAACGTTCCATTCTGTTTTTTTTCAGATTTTGCGGCTGGCGTATCATTATGAGGTAAAAGACATTGCAACTCCGGCATTAAAATACCGTTTTCTGGAAGAAACATTCAATGAAACCGGATATGAGGTGGACGATAAAAAAGAATTTCTTTCCGATATTGAAAAGGAAATCAGCCGTGTAAAAGGGGAAGGAATCGAGATAGACTGCTATTTTTCCTCGGCGTGTTCCGCCGAAATTTTCCAGAAAATGTACCGGGGGTATCAGGAAAAACTACAAAGACACCGTTGTCTTGATTTTGATGATATGGTAGTATATACATATCAGCTTCTAAAAGAGAGAGAAGATATCCGCAGACGCTGGCAGGCACAGTTTCGGTATTTACTGATTGATGAATTTCAGGATATCAACCGTTTGCAGTACGAGACGGTTTGTATGTTGGCAGAACCGGAGAATAATCTGTTTATTGTCGGGGATGATGACCAGTCAATCTATGGATTCCGCGGTGCTAAGCCGGGTATCATGCTTTCTTTCCCGAAACGCTTCCCGGACACGAAACAGATTGTGCTTGGCGTAAATTACCGTTGTTCGGATGAGATTATGAAAGCGGCAGAACGGCTGATTGGAAAAAATAATGAACGGTACGAAAAACATATTGTTGCAAACAAGGGCAAGGAACAGCCGGTGCATATGAAAAAATGCGAGAATTTACCGGATGAAGCCGAAAAGATTGTGGCGCAGATACAGTTGTATCAGAAAGAAGGCATTGACTATCAGGAGATGGCGGTGTTATTTCGGACGAATATGCAGATGCGTTTGCTAGCCGGAAAACTGATGGAACATGGAATTCCATTTACCATGCGGGAAAATCTTCCGAATTTATTTGATACTTGGATGGCAAAAGATATTATGTGCTATTTGCAGCTTGCACTTGGAAACCGAAGCCGTGAGAAATTTTTAAAGATTGCAAACCGCCCGGTCAGATATTTAAGCCGTACGGCCTTTACGGAGCCGGAAGTAAGTTTTGATAAACTCCGTGCCTATTATGCAGTGAAAAATCAGGATTGGATGGAAGAACGAATCTGGAATTTTGAGTATGATTTAAAAAATCTGGCAGCGCTTTCACCCTATGCGGCAATTCATTTTATACGAAAAGGCATTGGTTACGATGAATTTTTGAAGATTTATGCCGATGAGAGAAATGTAAATGCTGATGATTGGTTTGATGTGCTGGATGAAATGCAGGAGATGGCACGAGACAAAAAGAGCATTGCGGAGTTTCTTTCTTTTGTAGAAAATTATGGGGATACGCTGGAGGAAATGCGGCAGGAGCAGAAAAAGCAGCAGGTCAAAGAAGAACCGGGTGTTTCATTGATGACGATGCACGCCTCCAAAGGCTTGGAATTTCCGGTTGTGTTTGTGCCGACATTAAATGAGGATATTGTACCGTACCGCAAGGCTGTTCAAGAGGGAAATTTAGAAGAAGAAAGACGTATGCTTTACGTGGCAATGACACGTGCAAAAACATATTTGCATCTGTCATTTGTGAAAGAGCGTTTCCATAAAGAGGCGGAGCCGTCACCATTTTTATATGAAATTTCGCCGGCTCTGAAGAATAAAATAAATAAGAAGCGAGGTAGATGAAGGTGAAAAAAGCAATAGCTTATGTGCTTGCCGGAGTAATGATGTTTGAAGCGGCAGGGCTGACAGCATCAGAACAGGCACAGGCGTCTGTAAAGGGAAAATTAAATGTGAAATCGGTTACCTTGGCAACCGGAAAATCGGTTACGCTGAAGGTGAAAAATAAAGGAAAGGCAAAGGTGCGCTGGAGTTCATCCAAGAAAAAGATTGCGAGTGTTTCTTCACGTGGTAAAGTGAAGGCAAAGAAAAAAGGAAAAGCAACCATAACAGCAACCGTTTCCTACCGTGGAAAAAAGAAGAAATTAAAGTGCCGTGTTACGGTTTTGCAGGGTGCAAAGAAACTTCGTATTGTGGACGAAGACAAAAAGAGTGTCAATTCCATTGTTTTAAATAAATTTGATTCTGTGAAATTGACCGGTGTAGTTTCACCAAAGAAATCAAACGACAAAGTGATGTGGAAGTCTTACAATCCGGAAGTGGCTACCGTTACAAGCAAAGGTGTTGTAACCGGTCAGTATGTCGGAAAAACGACGGTTCGTGCAAAGACCTACAGCGGCAAGCGCATCAAGGTAAAAGTTACGGTAAAAGCACCGGTGCTTAGTGATACGTTAAAGACCGCTTACATCAAAGATTTTAAGATTGGTGCAGCGGTGAATACGTGGCAGCTTGAGGGAGCCGGAGCCTACGCAAAAGCGAAGGCACTGATTACCAATCAGTTTAATTCGATTACAATGGAAAACCAGATGAAACCGGAGTCACTTCTGAGCAAAGAAAATCAGACACGCGGAACCGACACCAATGTTTTGATTAATGAAGAAATTCTTCAGAAAGTATTGAAACTTGCCAGTGATAACGGATTAAAACTGCGTGGACATACGCTTGTATGGCACAGTCAGACGCCGGAATGGTTCTTCCATAAAGATTATAATGTTGACAAGTCACTTGTTTCTAAGGATGTGATGCGTCAACGAATGGAAAGCTATATTAAGAAGGTTCTCACATACTGCCAGGAAAATTATCCGGGTGTTGTCTATGCATGGGATGTTGTAAATGAGGCGGTCAATGATGATGGTACGATGCGCACATCATCCAACTGGTATAAAGTATATGGTGATGCCGGCTATGTGACAGATGCGTTTACTTTTGCCCGTAAATATGCAGATAAAGATGTGAAGCTTTTCTTAAACGATTACAATGAGTATGCAGCGGCAAAAAGAGACCGTATTTATCAGGTGGTAAAAGACTTGTATGACAAAGGCTTGTGTGACGGCGTTGGTATGCAGTCTCATTACTCCATGACAAGTCCGACAATTGCTGCGGTAAAGGTAGCAATTCAGAAGTACAACCAGATTGATCCGGGCAAGATTGAAATTCAGTTGACGGAGTTAGATATTCATAATACATTTCGGACAGCAGCTGACCAGAAAAGTGTAGCAACAAAATACCAGTCATTATTTAACATGCTGGTAGACAGCAGAAGAAATCAGAAAATCAATATTACCGGTGTTACCTTCTGGGGACTTACCGATGGGGATTCCTGGTTGTCTGATTTCAAAGGAGAAACGAGTTATCCATTGCTCTTTGGAGCAGACTATGCAGCGAAATCAGCTTATTTTGCTGTGCTGAACGCTGCCAAATAAGGAGGGATTGGTTTGAATCCAATTAGTGTTCTGATTCTTGTGTTAATTGTAGTTGCGGCTATCTTTGTGATTACTTATGTGGCACATGACCGTGGTTCCTCGATGTGTTCCGGATGCCATGGCGATTGTGCAAACTGTGGTAAAAAGCCGAAAAAGAAATAGAAAAAAGAGTTCCCTTGTGCAGAGACGAGATAACGCTTTGCGTTATAGTCTCTCACAAGGGAACTTCTTGTTCTAGGCATCTACTTCAAAGGTAACGAAGATATATTTTTTGTCTTTGTTAAATTTTGAATTTTGAACTTGCGCTCCTGTTAATTTCTGGTGTTTTACTTTGATGTTTACAGATTTCTGTGTTCCATCATTAAATGTAGCAGTGCAGGTTATGGTAACATTGCCAAGTGCCTTGTTTCTTGCGTGTAATTCCGAATCGCTTTCTGCTTTTCCATCGAAAAGTGCCGTTGCATCGGCAGAAGAAATTTTACAGTCGTTATCGGTTATACTTACAGTAAACTGTTTTTCCGGTGTTTCTTTTGCGTTTACGGTGAAGAAACGGTAATTTGATTGAGAGCTTCCTTTGCACAATTCGCCCTCCTTGAAATATTTGGAGTGTTCTGCTTTTGTAACAAAGAAATGCCCCTTATTGATGCGGTATGTGACCGTTTTAATGTTGTTTCCCTCAAACTGCAACGGGACTTTTATATTGTAGGAAACAAACTGTTTGCCTGAATCGCCTTCACACCAGATCGAGGTATAACCGGGATTGGCATAGACCCTCATCTGATTTTTCTTTGTGTGTTTGATTTCTGCTGCGTTGACTTTCACAACAAAGGAATTTGTGACGGCTGTGTTCTGTGCTTTTTCCGGTTTAATAGTTTTATATCCAATGCCAAAAATAAGTGCCAGACAAGCGGCTGCGGCAACGGCGCTTTGTATTATTCGATGTTTTCTCATAGTGCTTTTTCTCCTTTTTGACTTAGACGGAGTTTCCTTTACGAGGATTTCCTCATCGGAAATATCCGGTCTCAGTGCTTGTTTTAAGATGTGTTCCAATTCGGTATCATTCATCATAAGGCAGCCTCCAATTTCTTTTTAAGAATCATTTTTGCGCGGCGCAGTCGGCTCTTTACCGTATTTTCTGAAACTTGCAGACAAGTGGCAATTTCTGAAATTTTTAAATCGGCAGAGTAGAATAGTTCGATTACCGTGCGGTACTTTTCCGGTAAATCAAAAACCATTTTTTGCACCAGTGCATTGGTTTCATTTTGCACTACCGTTTGCTCCGGTGTTTTAGTGTCAGCCGAAATAACTTTCAAATTGCCGCTCTCATCCTGTGCTTCATAACTTTCAAAGGATGCCAGCCGCTTTCGCCTTGCATATTTTCTTCTTTGATTTTTCCAGAGGAAGATGGCTACAGACAGCGTGTAACTTTTGAGGTTTTTATCAACATTCAAATGCTGTAATTGTTCCAGCAATTTCAGCATCGTATCTTGATAAAGTTCATCCCCCTCTATTTTGCTCGCTGTTGTCATGCGGCAGAATCGAAGGATGTCAGCACCCTGCGCCTGCACATATTCATCAAACTCCTGTTTTGTCACATGAATCTTCCTTTCTTTTGCTCAAAAGACATCTTTCACAAGTATATTGTCATGGGAGGGGAAAAAGTTTCAAGAAAAAACTTTCCCTTTATTTAGTCAATGAAAAGTGTACACAAATAAAAAAAGCCCCTTTGTGAGAGACTATATCGCGAAGCGATATCCCGTCTCTACACAAAGGGACTTTTTTAGTCCTCTAATTTTTTATTAATAAATTCATCCCAGACGCTGTCGTCTTCATCCTCTTCTGCATCGTCCTCATCTTCGACATCGATATCCGACATCTCGGAATCAATAATCTGCTGCAAAACATCGACAAGCTGTTCTAACAGGGCATCATCTTCGACCGGCGCAATTTCTAACTCGGTTTCTCCTTTCCAGTTTGTACTGCCATCAATGGAGAAGAAATAAAACTCACCGGTTTCATTCTCTGCCTCACAAAAAGCACCATAATCCTGTCCATCATATTCAAACACAAACTGAAGTTCACACTCTGTCGTTGTGCCGTCTTCATCTTCCATGGTAAGTGTCAAATCTTCTAATTCTTCATAATTAATATCTGCCATAATTTCCTCCAATTCAGATTTCTAATTTGTTTCTTAAACTGTATCATGTTTTTAGCGGAAATGCAACTATTCTGGCGCAAACATTGTATTTTAACCCCTTGCGTCCGTGCCATCCTCGTTTTATACTATAGGTATGAGCAAAGAAAAGACGATTAAAATATCCGTAAGAAACCTAGTGGAATTTGTTTTCCGCGAGGGAGATATTGTAAGTGGCGGCGCGGGTGTGAGAAATGTAGAGGCGATGCAGCTTGGCAGCCGTATTCACAGAAAAATACAAAAAAGTATGGGCGTTGGATATGAATCCGAGGTTCCTTTATTTACGATACAAAAATTTAAGAGTGCCGAATATGAAGAAGATTTTTCCTTGAAAATTGAAGGGCGTGCGGACGGCATTTTTACCGATGGTGATTTGACGGTAATTGATGAGATTAAGGGCGTGTATCTGCCGGTGCAGGATTTGGAAAAGCCGTTGTTTATCCATCAGGCACAGGCAATGTGCTACGCCTATATCGTGGCAGAAGATGAAAATCTGGATGAAATTGGAGTGCAGCTTACCTATTGTCACATGGAGACCGAGCAGGTGGTGCGGTTTCGGGAGACATTTTCGCGAATTGAGATTGTACAGTGGTTTCGGAATTTGATGGATGAATATGAAAAATGGGCGGTTTATCAGTATGACTGGAAAAAGCAGAGAGATGCATCCATTACGGAACTTACCTTTCCATTTTCCTATCGTCCGGGGCAGAAAGAACTAGCGGCGATGGTTTATCATACGGTGGAAAAAGGAAAGCGGCTGTTTGTTGAAGCACCGACGGGGGTAGGGAAGACGATTAGTACAGTCTTTCCGGCGATAAAGGCAATGGGAGAGGAGGTCTGCGACCGGATTTTTTATCTGACGGCAAAAACGATAACAAGAACGGTGGCGGAAGATTGTTTTGAACTGCTTGGAAAACAAAAACTGCTTTTTAAAACCCTAACGATTACTGCAAAGGAAAAAATGTGTGTAATGGACACAGTTTCCTGCAATCCGGGTGAGTGTGAGCGTGCGAAAGGGCATTATAACCGAGTGAATGAGGCGGTTTACGACATGTTAATTCATGAGCATAAAATGAGCCGGGATATGATTGAGAAATATGCCGAAAAACATCAGGTTTGTCCGTTTGAAATGGCGTTGGACGCCGCCCTTTTTGCAGATGCCGTGATTTGTGATTACAACTATGTTTTTGACCCGAATGTGTATCTGCGGAGATTTTTTTCAACTGAGAAAAAAGGAAATATGGTGCTTTTGGTGGATGAGGCACACAATCTTGTGGAGCGCGGCAGGGAAATGTACAGTGCGAGGCTTGTGAAAGAAGATTTTCTTGCAGTAAAGAAGATTGTGAAGGCGATGGAACGACACGAAAAACGTCCGGAAGTACATTATATACTGCGGAAATTTGAAAAATCGCTGGAGGCGGCGAACCGTGTGCTGCTTGCATGGAAAAAAGAGTGCGATGAATTTGAAGTGATTTCGGATGCGGGAATGCTGGAGTTTGCCCTTCTTCGTGTGGCAGGAGATTATGAATTGGTGGCAAAAGAATATCCGGTGCTGCCAGAGCGTGACACGATTTTATCGCTTTATTTTGATGTCCGCCGGTTTCTTGCAGTGCTGGAAAAATTTGATGAGAGTGACCGGATTTATCTGGATTATGATGAGGAGCGGAAGTTTCGCATTAAAATCCAGTGCATGGACCCGTCCGGCTGCCTGAAAGAAGTGATGGAACGGGTGCAGAGCACCATCTTTTTCTCGGCGACTCTTTTGCCAATCCGCTACTATAAAGAACAGCTTGGCGGGGAGAAGGAAGATGCCGCGGTTTATGCTAAATCCGTATTTTTACCGGAACAGAGAAAAGTGATGATTGCCCGCGATGTGACGACAAAATATACAAGGCGCGGGGCGGCAGAATACGAAAAGATTGCGGCGTACATTGACAGTTTTATCTCAGCAAAGGAGGGAAATTATCTGCTCTTTTTCCCGTCGTACCGTTTTATGGATGAAATTGTAACAAGGCTTCCTAATAGAGAGAATCAGAAGATTCTTGTACAGATGCCCGAAATGCGTGAGCGGGAGAGAGAAGAGTTTTTAGAGGCATTTTCTGAAGAAGCAGACAAAAGCGTGATTGGGTGCTGCGTTATGGGAGGCATTTTCAGTGAAGGAATTGATTTGAAAGAAGAATGTCTGATAGGCGCGGTCGTGGTGGGAACCGGGATTCCAATGGTCTGCCATGAAAGGGAGTTATTTAAGGATTATTATGAGGAGAAAAAAGGGGATGGGTTTTCGTATGCCTATTTGTATCCGGCAGTAAATAAAGTGTTTCAGGCGGGTGGACGAGTGATTCGTACAATAAACGACAAAGGGGCAATTCTTCTTTTGGATGAGCGGTTTATGCAAAAGCAGTATCAGGATTTGTTCCCGAGGGAATGGTACCCATTTGATGTTGTGAATTGTGAAAAGATGAAAGAACTGCTTGCAGAGTTTTGGCAGGAATAAAAACGACGGATTCCATATTCTTTGGAGTCCGCCATAATTTTAGTATGCATTTTTATTTACGAAACCTTTGAAAATTGTCAGGAATAAAATTTTAATATCCAGTCCTAACGTCCAGTTTTCAATGTAATACAAATCACAGTCGATTCGCATGCGGATGGATGTATCACCGCGGTAGCCGTTTACCTGCGCCCAGCCGGTGATGCCCGGACGAACCTGATGTTTAATCATGTAACGAGGAATTTCTTCCTTAAATTTTT
>ULMP01001983.1_pt1 | contig 11611 bp, 17 predicted proteins | sample 1951681 | NCBI WGS metagenome assembly ULMP01 (sample SAMEA4835553, study PRJEB28245) | human gut metagenome | biome: gut microbiome; material: fecal sample | place: Denmark | collected 2008 | reverse complement strand
ACTTATTCTTTAATTGTGGCTGTAAATACTAACCAAAAAAAGCAAGAATTTAATATTTTTCCTTGCTTTCGATAATTACTTGACTTTACCACATTATATCACTTGACAAACTAATTGCAACAAAATTGTATTTAAAGTTTATACGAATATGTGTAAAAAGTGTTTAAAATGTTGCTTATTTTAAATAAATTTTGGTTGATTTTGGAATTTTAATTATTTTTTATGGTAATTTTTGGAAATTCATATTATAATTAAATTATAATATAGGAGGGTAAAGAAAAGTGACAACATTCAATGATGTTATAAAAACATTTTTGAATGAAAAGGGGTATTTTGATAGATGTGATATTGAAGGTGTAGTATTTTATGGTAGTGCATCTACTGGCTATAATACTGAAAATTCTGATTTAGATTTGCAAATAATAACTAATAATGATAATCCTTCAAACCATATTAGAGGAATATCTACCATAGATGGTATTAGAATTGAGTACTTCGAAAAGCCACTATGTGATTATTATAATAGGGCTATTAATGATTTTAATAACCAAAGTAATGTATTATTATCTATGATTGGACATGGTGTAATTATATATGATCGTAATGGCAAAATAAAAACTTTACAGGATTATATTAATCAATACTATTCAGTACCATTACCATGCTTACCCGAAAATGATGCTAAAGAAATGGTTGCTATAATTAACAATAGAATGATAGATTTAAGAGTATTATATGAACATAATGATCCATATTTTAATCATCTATATCATTTAACAATAGAAAAAATTAAAAAGTTTTATCATAGACTAAAAGGTTTTCCTGAAATATCAACATCTAAAACATTAAAATTATATACTGATACAACAGGATATCGTGAAAGAATATTTAAAACCATTCCTGAACAAGAATTTGTTGATTTATATATTAATGCTCTTGATTTAGAACAAAAAATGACACCTCAAGAAAAAATGAATGCAATAGAAAATTTATATGAATATGCTAAAAAGGATGTTCATTTAGATAAAGATAATTATAGAATTAGAATAAGACCTAGGAATTAATAAGAAGATTGCTAATTATTTCTTCTTTTTCTTTAATATAATTTTCTAATATTATTTGTCATTATCATTTTCATCATCTTTCAAGACAAGCCTTCTATAATAATCCTCTGAAATAACATCACAATTACTTGGGTTATCATCAATGTAATCAGCTATAGAATAAACAAATGATGCTAATTGTTTTTCTAAATACTTTGGTAAAGTTGATCCATAATCTTCATATAAAGCTCTTATAGTATGATAGATAACCAAATGATACTCATTAATTTTTTTAAAAGTTTCTTTCATAAAATAACATCACCTCGTGTGTGATGTTAACTCTCAATGACAAATTAATCAAGTTTTATTTAATGAATTATGATAAAGTACTAAATTTTTTTAAAAAAATATCGTTTTAAATAACCTATTCTTCCAAATCTACATAATGTAAAAAATGTATTGTTAAAAATAATATTATTGCTTTTTTTAAATTTTATACTTACTTAGTATATTTTTGAATTTAAAATTTGAAATTAAAATTATATAAAATACAAACATAATGCTGATTAAAATTAAAAAATGTATACGATTAATATACAGCATTAATAGAAAAATTGATGTATATTTTAATGGGCTTTTAAAACAGGTAATAGCCAAAATAATAAAACCAATTACAATAAATAACAATAAATTATTTAAATAAAAAGCAATATTAAAAGGTAAAATATTAAAAATTATAAAATCAAGTGTCCCAAATATTAAATATTGACTAAATTTAAAAAACAATATAAATAAAATAGTAGTAAATGATTTTTGCAAAAACCAATTTTTAGAATTTTCCCTTAAAACAATCTGAAATGGAAAATTTCTAATTTCAAAAGTTAAATATTTATATATAACAATTACTAAATAACTTATGTTTAGTAATAATAATAAAATTGAAATATGATTTTGAAAATTAATTACACCAAAAATATAGTTGTAATAGTCATGGCTATATTGTCTAAAAACCATATATACAAAAAAATAAACAACCAATGATAAATAAAAAATTATATGTATATTCAATAATTTTTTCAAATTATTAAATAATATTTTAATTTGTAATTTCACCCTAAAATATCACCCCTCTTTTTTAAACAAATATATTTAAGAATAGATATAATAACTAAAATTATGCTAACAAATAAAACAAAGGCCATGACATCATAAATAATATTTGCATACTGATTAAGACTTAAATAATCAATATAATTAATTGGAAACTGTGTAATTTCAGAAATTATCACACCTTCTTGAAAATTATTAATTAATGTACAAAATATTAAAATTATACTATATAATACAATTCCAACATTTCTAAAAAGAGAATAAATAAACACAGCAATAACAGAAAAAAGAATACTTATAACTACTAATTTTATGGTATAATAAATTAATATAATAATAAAATTAAAGCCATAAAAAGTCGTTGGCAAATCATAATTATTGTAGCATCCGAAAACCGAAACCGAAATTATTAATAAAAAAAACATTAATAATATTTTAAAATTTGATTTCACAACTCGAAAAATTACTTTATTATAGTATGATTGCATATTATTTAGCCTGCATAAATATAAATAATTACTATTAATATCTTTTATTATATCAATAACATTATATATTAATACTACCAATAATAACAAAATTGTTCCGCTATACGAATATGAATTTAAAAGCATTGTAAAAAAATCGTATTGCCCACCACCAAAGCTCATACAAAATACAACACTCCCTAAAAGTAATATTAAGAATTTAACCTTTATATTTTTTTCCATAACACTCACTTTTTCACGCAGGTTCCATTTTCAAAATAGTATACTTCATCACAAACTTTTTGTATTTCTTCAAAAATATGACTACTAATAATTATAATTTTATTTTTTTTGATTTTTGCTAAATATTCAAACAATTTACTCTTACTTTCATCATCTATACCATTAAAAGGTTCATCCAAGATCATAATTTTTGGTTTTTCCATTAATACACTTGCTATACCTAATTTTTGTTTCATTCCCATTGAATACTTATAAAATTTTTTATCTTTTTCTTCATAAAGATTAACAATTTTTAATGTGTTTATTATATCATCATCATTAATTAAATTCTGAATATTGGCCAATAATTTTAAATTTTCAAAACCACTTAAATCTGGAATAAAAGATGGCTTATCTATTAAAGCTCTTAAATTCGGTGGAAAATTATTGCCATCATTATAATTAACGCCATCAATAAGAACTTTACCTTTGGTAGGCATATAAAATGCACAAATTATTTTTAACAATACACTTTTTCCACTACCATTTGGCCCTACCAATCCATAAACTTTACCTTCCTGAAATTCCAAATTAATGTCATTTAATATTAAACTATCTTTAAACTCTTTTGTTAAATTTTCAATTTTTATTTTCAAAATACATTAACTCCTCTCTAATTATTTTTTTCACAATCAATTATAAATTTTTCTTTATTTTTGTAAATTATTATTACTACTATAAATGAAATTATAACTAAACTAATTGGTAAAAGAAGCATCTCAAAAATATTTTGAGCATATCCAATATTTAAAATATTAACTATATTAAATCTAGATGAAAAACCATTAAATAAAATATTGCTCATAATTACACCAAGTAACAATTCTAAAATTATATCAACTACTATAAAAAGCAAAAAACTTTCAATAATAACAACAATAATATTATGATTTTTTCTGACAACTATTAAACCTAGATTTGTAAAAAATATGAAAAATAAGAATATACATAATATATATAAAATGATGAATATTATAGGATTAGCATCAACATAAAATGAATAATAGCCTCCTGAATTAATTATATAAGTATAATTAAAATGTCCAGAATATAAATACGAAAAAACAAATAGTATTATTAGTGGAACCATTATTATCCATATCTTTTTATAACAATTAATAATATTATTTTTTAAAAACAAAAAATAACTTTTTCTATCTAAAATATTAATAGCCATTTTGGATTTGCACAATTTACAAAAATAAAACATTGTAGGAAAAACTATTAAAATTACAAGTATATAATTAATCCAACTATTATTGTGTGACATCAAGGATGTAAAAAAAATTGTTAAAGTATCTGCTGTCATAACTTCTTTATTGTTATGGTTTTTAATAAGATAATCACATCTATCGTTATCTACATTATTTTCTATACAATATGAATAAGTATATTCTCCTGCATCATACATACTATTAAAATCTTTTTTTGTAGATTGTAATCCCAAAATAAAAACTATTATAAGAAAAAACATAATTAATAAACTAATATAATTTTTTTTAATAAAACGCATAAATATCCTCCATATTATATAAGAGGGAGTATATTACTTGTTATCTATTAATATTAATATACCATGTACCTGTATGTGTTGTTGTGATAAGACCCGGATTTACTCTCCAAAGCTCAACGAAATAATTACCAGTTAAAAATGAATCTCTCAAATCTTTAAGATCACCTTTAACTGTTGTCGTTGATGATATTTTAGTATCTTTACCGCTGCTCATTTCCTGATATAAATCCGTACTAACTATACAATCTTCACAATCTGGAGTCCACCATGTCGTAGAACCAGTATGATAATATTGTTGAGTAATCTCAACATTTTTTGTTCTTCTAGAACTTGTATATTTAGATTTATCAGCTTTTAATTCAACTCCACTTATTGTTGTAGCTCCAGGGGAAAGATAAGCTTGGACACCTGAAGCAGAAATTGCAATAGAAATAGTTAAAAGCACCAATGCTATTGTAAAATATTTTTTCATACGTGTTTTCTTCTTTCTAAATATTCAATATTATATTCTTATACTCCCTCCTATTATAAGGATAACATAAATAGTAATTTTTTTCAATATTTTTGGTTTATTTTCAAGAAAATTTAAAACAATCTATTTTAAAAAAAGTGCACTAAAAAACTGCTTATTCCTTGAAAAGTAATCCAACATCTATTTCTAAAGCCTCTGCAATATCATATAAGGTTTGAACAGAAAAAGTATTAGCAACTTTATCAGACTCAATTTGGCGAATATAGTCATGAGATAAATTTGCTTTTTCTGCAAGTTCTGCTTGAGTCATGTTTCTTTCTTTTCTATATAATTTTATATTATGTCTTATAACATCATAAATATTATTGTTTTTCAAACATATCACCTATAAAAATTATCTCATTTTCGCCCATAAAAATATGTGATTTATTGACTCACAATTATTTGAGAGTTATAATTTAAAAAGTAAATTAATAATTATATCATATTTGTAATTTCTGAATAAATGATGTAATATTGTCAAACTGACAGTTATAATGGTATAATTTTAAAGGGAGGCGTGAGTTGAAGAAAAAATTTAAAATTTTAGTACTTTTAGGATTACCAATAATTATAATTTATTCAATATTTAGAGGTATTGAAGAGATTTGGGCATTATTATTTATTGGTTTAGCTTATATTTCTTGGACTTTTGTTCTATTAGACACATTAAAGATTGAACCTACCAAAAATGAATTAAAATTATTTAAAAATAATATTGAATATTTAATGTCTGAATATATTAAAGGCAATTATAAAAAATTCGATTTTGGACAACAATACAAATACAATAAAGAACCGATTTCTTTAGGCAGTATTATTATTGATGAAAACAATGAAAACATATTATATTACCAAACTTTTTTTCAATTTGATAAAGGATTAGAAAATCCAGATATCAGAAAATTTAAAACTAAAGATATTATTGATTGTAAAATAATAGGCGATAAGAAAAAAGGAATAAAATTAAATTTAGAAAATGATGACTATCCATCTATAACACTAATATTCAATAAAAATGAATCTTTAGAAAATATACATAATATATTTAATCATTTAGTTAATTTTATCCCAGAAAAAAAATAGCATAATTATTTGCTATTTTTCGGTAGTATCAAATAATTGCTTAATATCAATATTTAAAACATCAGCAATTCTACCTATGATCACTAGTGTAAAATATTTGTTAGGATTAGCACTTTCGATTTGAGAAATATAATGCATTGAAACATCAATTGCATCAGCTAGTTGTTGTTGAGTTAAATTAGCCATTTTTCTATATTTCCTTATGTTCTTCCTAACTATATCATAATAATAGTAATCGTCGTGAAAATTATAATTCATATTATCCATTTTTCACCCATTACTATTATTTCAAACTATTGGTTAGAAATATACAAACCGACAGTTAGAATTTATTATATAAATTGGAATAAAACCTCTTTTTATATTATGTGCAAGTTTTCTTTTATTTTTACTGGCTTTTTCACAAGATATGTGATAATGTTGTGTCATAAAGAGATAAGGAGTGATGCAATGAACAAAAATAAATACCCCATTGGATTTAAATTCAACAAATTAACTATTATTGATTATTTAGAAAACAATAGATGTTTATGTAAATGTGAATGCGGAAAAATAATAAATATTAAAAACTCACATATTAACGAACAAATAAGTTGTGGATGTGGCAGAATAAAGTATCCTATTGGATACAGATTTAATAGATTAACAATAATATCTATTGGCGAAAAGATTGATAATAGTTCTGAAAAGTATTACAAATGCCAATGTGATTGTGGAAAAATAATTTATCTTAGAGCAAACAGAATAAACAAACAAAAAAGCTGTGGATGTTCGACAAAGTACAATATTAAACATTGTTATAAAACAAAGACATCATAAATGATGTCTTTGTTTTTATAGTATTTACGGGCATTTATAGTCATTTTCTTTTTTGGGGTTAAACCGATACCTCCATGTCCAGGGTCAATAATTATAACTTTTCCAGCAAGGGGCAAATCGGCTTTAACGGGTATTCCATACATTAACAAAAAAACTATTACAAATGAACACAATACTTTCCAATAATATTTCATATTAATATTTATTCGTTTTAAAAAAACAGTTTACACAAAACAAGCAAATCAAAAGAAAAAAGTTTAAAAAAATACTAATTCATGATAAAATATAGGCAGGGAAAGGGTTGAAAATATGAATACAAATTTAGAAAATATTAAAAACTCAATTAGTTCAAAATTAGAAGAAATACAGAATAATAGTAAAACCACAGTATGGGGGCAAATAGTTTTGGCAAATGATCATAAAACTGTTTTAAAAAATGACTTGGAAAAATATAATGCCTTACTTAGAATGCAAGAAATTATTAATAGCAACTCAGAAGATTTAAAAACAAACCATGAATTTCAAGATTTAGCCAAAATAGCAGGCATATCTCTAAAAGAAGAAAAAAGAGAAATTGAAACAAATAGTAATAATGCTAAAATTAATTATGAAAGCAAACAAATTAATGCTAAATTAGAAGAAATAGTCGAATATGCTAAATCTTCTACCCGCGGGCAATTTTCTCTAGCAAATGATCACAATAGCGTTTTAAAAAGTGACTTAGAAAAATACAATGCCTTACTTAGGATGCAAGAAATTATTAACAATAATTATAAAAATCAAAAGTCAAAATATGAATATCAAGAATTAGCTGAATTAACTGGTGTTAAATTATATAGTGAAGAAATCGAAAAAGAAAAACAAAAACAAATAAACCAAAATATAAAAGAAGAACTTAACAATGTTAATAATAGAATTAATACTATTATAAAAGAAAGCCAAAAAGCTAATAAATATCAACCAATAACTATTATTAATAATAAGCCTATCTTGTTAGATTATTCACGTGAATATAAAGTTTTAATTGCTATGCAAAGTTATCTAGAAAATAATTTTGCCAACATGAAAAAAGATTTTGATTATATGGACTTAAGAATTCAAACAGAGTTAGGACAAATGCCAGATGAAAAATATTTTGCATTAATCGGTAAAGAAAAAGTTTTAAATAAGCAAGTATCCTCAAAATTACCAACAAGTACTAAAAATGAAGAAATAAAATTAGACAACAATTCTAAAAAACAAGTTGAAGGAAAAAGTCCAACTCCATCAGTTATTGAATTGCCAAGTACATTAGAAAATGAGAACAAATTAGAAGAAAAAAGCAATAATTACTTCTCTTTCAATATTGTTCCTGAAAAAGGAGTTACAAAAAACAATCCAGAACCCTCAGTATCGAATGCCCAAAAATCAGAAGAAAATACGCATAATTTCTCTAGCCAACCAGCTTCATCAATTATCGAATTGCCAAGCAAAAATGAATACAATACTAGACCAGAAAATATGGTTAACAGCTCCCTTGCTATTAATAACAAAGATGCTCAATCTGCTCCATCAGTTATAGAGCTGCCTAGTAAAAACGAATATAATACTAAACAAGAAAATGCAATTTATTCATTAAGTCAAAATCTAAACAGCCACCACTCTGAAAACTATCTAGCTACTCGTCCATTTACCATTAATTTAGATGAACCACCTGTTGAAGAACCTAAAATTAAGGTCGTAGCTAGAAGAGCCTGCAAATGGATTTCAAAACATAAAAAACAAATTTTAATTGCTGTTGGAGTTTCGCTACTAATGGCTAGTTTAATAATTGCTCTTCAAGCACTTATTCCAGCAATTACGTCTATGCTTCAAGCAACAGAAGTAGCAAATTTAAGTGCTGCCATGATAAACAATGGCGCTTTATGGGGAGATGCAATAGCTAGCGAACAAGTAGCCTTACATGCTGCTAATACATCTCTAGCCTCAGCCATTGAAACTATGACGGGAACTAAAGCACTATATGATGTTCAAACAGGCATTTGGACATTCGGCGGAACAGAATTAACAAAATTTGCTACAGCTATGGGAGCTAATGCTGCTAATGCAATAAGTCAAGTCGGAGCCATTAGCAAAGGATTACTAACAACAGGCATCGTTGGTTTAGGACTTACAGGTATTGGAAGCGCATTAAAAAATAAATCATCTGAATATAAATCGTATCTTCAAGAAATAAAAAATTTAGAAAATAACACCTATAATTTTCCGGATGGTATGGCAGATCAAGCTCATGAATTAATTAATGATATAAGAATGAATTCTAATTTAAATAAAGATGAAAAAGATCGATTAATTCGCAAAATAAAAGAATCTATTAAAAATGCTTACAATAAATTAAATTATGTAGAAGATGCCTTAGAGGAAGGAGTTAATAGATAATCTATGAAACCTAATGAAATAATTGATTTAGAAAATAATACATCATATCTTTTATTACTAGATAATAAAATAGATAATGAAAATTACTTCTTAGCAGTACGTTTAGAAAAAGATGATACTCCAACTCAAGATTATATTGTTTTAAAAGAAATAAACGAAAATAATGAATCATATATTCAAAAAGTAAATGATCCATTTATTCTAAGCAAATTAATTACTGAATATTACTTAGATTTAGAAGAAGATTTCACATAACAAAATAGATGACCCAAATTAAAGTCATCTTTTTTTAATTAAATATATTCCAAGGATACTCGCTTTTAGGGTTTAATTTAAATTCCAAAATTTCTTTACTAACTGGATGTTCAAATTTAATTTTATAAGCCCATAAAGCAATTTGCTCACCAACTACCGCTTTTTTATTATATTTTTGATCACCCCATAACGGCAAATTACGTGAAGCAAATTGCACCCTTATTTGATGCGACTTTCCAGTTACTAAGTTAATTTTTACTAAACTCTTTTCATCATTACAAGCTAATACTTCATATTCTAATTTAGCATACTTGCCATCAGGTGATACTCTTGTTATATTGGTCTTTTCATCTTTTTTTAAATAATCTTCCAAGACCCCAGAACCTGTAATTTTACCACATAACACAGCTAAATAAGTTTTTTGGAAATTATGTCTCCGAATACTATCTGAAAGCCTTCCAGCTGCTTTACTCGTTTTGGCTAGAATCATTATTCCCCCAACCGGCCTATCCAATCGATGAACAAGTCCCAAATAAACATTTCCTGGTTTATTATATTTTTCTTTTAAATATTTCTTTACTATTGCAAGTAAATCTAAATCTTTAGTATTATCCGCTTGAACTAATACATTTCTTGGCTTTTCAACTACAATTATATGATTATCTTCATATATTACATTAACTTTGCCATCTGCCATATATACCACATGGTAAGACTAGTCCATTTTTACTAATTGGTAATCCTACCTCTCCATTATCTATTTTACCACCAAACTTTGCCCCAATAGTTAACTTTAAAATATTATATAAAACTGTACTGGAAATACCAGTTGTATAAGCATTAATTAAGAAAAATAAAGGTTCATCACTAAGAAGTTCACTACATCTTTTAACTAAGTACTCTAAATTGTGTTCAAGTTTCCAAACTTCTCCATTTGGACCTCTTCCATAACTCGGAGGATCCATGACAATTGCATCATATTTATTGCCTCGACGTATTTCTCGTTCTACAAACTTCAAACAATCGTCGACAATAAAACGAATATAGTTATCATCAAGACCACACAAATGCATATTTTCTTTTGCCCATTGAACCATCCCTTTTGCTGAATCGACATGCACAACTACTTCTGCTCCAGACTTACTGCAAGCCATTGTTGCTGCTCCAGTATAAGCAAATAAATTTAAAACCTTTATAGGACGATTAGCATTACGAATTTTATCCATCATAAAATCCCAATTAGTGGCTTGCTCCGGAAATAACCCAGTATGCTTAAAATTAGTTGGACTTACCTTAAATTTTAAATCTTTATAATTAACCGTCCAATAATCTGGAAGCTTATCCCGAAATTCCCAGTGACCACCCCCATCTTTAAAACGATAATACGTCCCACTTACATTATCCCATTTTTTATCCATTTCAATCGGCCACATTGCTTGCGGTTCAGGTCTTCGCAATATAATATTGCCCCAGCGTTCTAATTTTTCACCATTACCGGCATCAATACATTCATAATCTGTCCATTCATTACTAAGTCGCATTTAAATCACCTAGAAAAATTATACACTAAAAAAGTTCTCTTATCTACTATCTAGAGAACTATTTACATTTAATTATTACAATAATCCCATACATCATCTTCATTATCACTAATGAACTCGTATTGGCTATATTCATTATCAATATTTTCTATTTTAAGAGATATCTTTCCATCATTTAAATCACTAACATCAATATGTATTTTTCCATCTTCTTCATTGCCATTTACATCTATTATATTAATAATTAAATCATAATTATTATACTCTATTTTTTCACTTTCAATCACATATGCATATTCATTAGGTTCAGTATTAACAGGACCTCTTATAAATTTTTCATCATCAAATATGACAACTTCACAATCACTTTTTCCATCTACTTTTACCCAATAACCATCCAATATTTCCATTAAGTCTTCTAAAGAATAACTAAATATTACTCTTTGATATATAAAAGTTCCAATAAAACCTACAATAATAACTATAATACTCACCAATACTAAAACTCTTTTATCTTTCATACAAACCTACCTGAACAAAAGCCAAACAAGTTTGGCATCCTTGCA
>ULMP01013650.1_pt1 | contig 11796 bp, 12 predicted proteins | sample 1951681 | NCBI WGS metagenome assembly ULMP01 (sample SAMEA4835553, study PRJEB28245) | human gut metagenome | biome: gut microbiome; material: fecal sample | place: Denmark | collected 2008 | reverse complement strand
ATAAGTATAAAATATTTTGTGAATATCTTCAAGCCAAAATTATACTTGTGTAGCCACAATTACCAACTGATAACCTTTAACAACTTGATCACAAGTAGTTAAATATAATTTTCCACTTTCTTTACTTATACTAATATCCCCATCTTTAACCGTTCTATAAATATCTGTTATTTTATAATGCCTATTAACTTTTTTAATTTCTAAATAAACATCATCACCAATACCAACGTAATGTAAATCATTAAAAAAAGCAATTTTACCAACCCCAGAATGAGCCACCAAAAGAAAGCTATCTGAAACCGGGATTGGGATATATTGAACATTTTGGGAAACATCATTTAGTTCGTGATTATAATTATAAAATCCCAAATTCATATTAACACTCGGTATTTTTAAATAGCCATAATACTCTTCCGTACTATAGGTATCGTAATCTATAATTCCACTTTCATTAGATACAGTACTGTTCTCATTACTTTTAAAAAAAAATGAAACTAAAACAAAAAGACAAATAATAAACAGTAAGATAATTACTCTTTTCAAAATGAGTTTCCTCCTTGCAATTAACTATACTAGCACATATAACTTAATTACCCAAGAAGAGATTTTGTCATAAAAAAAGAGTTTTTAGCTCTTTTTATCTTTTTTTGTCGAATTAACTTCATCATATAATACATATAAATATTGTACACCATTTTCTAAACGAAAATAATGGATTAAATAAAATATCAAAAATATCATCAATATAAAAGATGGAATAATAAATATATACGATATTGTTATCAACACTAAAAACAATAAAAATAATATAGCATAAAATATAGTAATAATTAGATGTATTAATCTTTCGTGTTGAAAGAACATAATCTTAGCTAATATTTCTTCACCACTTACTTTCTTTTTATTATTTTCAACAAATCCTATATAGTCATACATATATTTTTTCATAAAACATCATCCTTTCCTATAGACTATAATAACTTCTTACCTACTTTATAAATAAATTATAGCATTATTTTTAAGATTTTTCCACAAAAATAACACTGATTGAATTAAAATCAGTGTTACTTACTTTTTTTCTTAGTATTTTTATTAATTAATCTTACCTTTACACCTTTATAAGTACTAAATTGTTTTTTTACTCCTTCAGGCAAGTTTTTCTTAAATGTTTTCACACTCACACCTCACTTCATGCAATTATTATAACACATTACTATATTTTTTAGCAATCTCTTCAGCGACTTTTATACCATCCATCGCTGACGTTGTAATTCCTCCCGCATAGCCTGAGCCTTCACCGCACGGATAGATACCTTTAATATTGCTTTCTAAAGAATTTCCACGAACAATTCTAACCGGAGATGATGTTCTAGTCTCTGGAGCAATTATAACACCTTCATTAAATCCTGGTATTTTGGTATTAAAATAGTTGATACCTTCTTTTAATGCCACATTGATATATTCGGGTAAAATATTATTTATATCGACATAACTTACATTGCCCTTAACAAAATCCTGACACTCAATTTTATCTGATATTTTATTATTTTCATAATCTTTGAATTTTTGAATAGCCAAATCCCCATTTGTTAATTCGTAAGTTTTACGTTCAATACTTTCCATAAATTTAAGACCATCTAAAGTGTTTGTTCCATAGTCACGTTCATTAACAGTAACAATTATAGCGCTATTAGCAAATCCAGAGTCCCTTTTATAATTACTCATTCCATTAGTAACAACACTTGCCTTTTCGCTTGAAGCATTTACAACATAACCCCCAGGACACATACAAAATGAATAGACTCCTCTAAAGTCTTCGCTAGTATATGTAAGTTTATATGAAGACGCCGGCAAATGCGGATAAAGCTTAGGATATTGATGCTTATCAATTAGCTCTTGCGGATGCACAATTCTAACACCCACTGCAAATGGTTTAGACATCATTTCAATATTTTTAGAAAGCAACATACTAAATGTATCGCGAGCACTATGACCTATTGCTAAAACTACTACTTCCGTTTTTATTTCTTTACCATTTATAACTATACCTTTAACTTTACCATCTTCGATTATCAAATCTTCAAGTAAAGAGTTATAATTAATTTCTCCACCCCAAAGAGTTATTTGTTCTCGCATATTTTTAATTACTTCCCGTAATCTATCCGTTCCAATGTGCGGATGATTGCTATAAGTAATTTCTAATGGGGCACCAAATTCCACAAAGACATCAAAGACTTCAGTCATTCTGTTTTCTTTATTTTTAACTAAAGTATTTAACTTACCATCACTAAATGTTCCTGCTCCACCTTCTCCAAATTGGACATTTGAATTTTTATTTAACTTACCAGACTTCCAAAACTCTTCGACATCTTTAGCCCTTTCTTCGATACATTTTCCTCTTTCAAACACAACGGGTTTATATCCATGTTTAGCAAGTTCATATGCCACAAATAAGCCTGCAGGACCTAACCCAACTATTACAGGTCTATTTTCTAACTTTTTTGTTCCGGATTTAGGAAATATATATTTTTCTTCTACAACTTTTGTAATATTTTTAGATAAATATTTTTCTTCATTTTCTATTTCTACCCAAAATTCATAAATATAACAAAATTCATGTTTAACTCTAGCATCAATTGATTCTTTATGTATTTTATAAGATTTTATTTTATTAGAGTTTACATGTAAATACGCAGCTATAATATCTTTCAAATCTTTTTTATTATCTATTGGCACTTTGACATTTTTTAAACTAAGCATCTTTTTCACTCCCTAAAAATGATCCAGCCAGAATTCCTGTTAGTATAGCAATAGTTAAATTATATCCTCCACAGTCACCATCTAAATCGATTACTTCCCCCGCAAAATAAAGTCCGGGAATATTTTTTGATTCTAAAGTTTCTAAATTTAAAGATGCAATATCTACTCCACCACTACAAACTTGAGAATGATCATAATCTAGTGTTGCTGTAATTTCTAATTCCATAGCAGTTAGATTATGCACAAATAAATCTTGTTCTTTACTATTTAATTTATCCCAATTCTTACCTGGATTAATATGAATATATTCACAAATAGCATAGAGCAACTTGTAATTTAAAAATGCATCACACAACTCAGTAATATTCCGATCAGGAAGATCTTTATTTCTTTTATCTAAAAAATCTTTAAAATTAGATTGGCACCATGGCACAAAGTTGATACTAATTTTTTCTTGTCTTTTATTTTGCAACCCGATACTAATATCACGACTCAAATTAAAAATACATATGCCACTAACCCCATAATCGGTCAGTTGAATTTCTCCTTGCTCTTCTTTACAAATTTTATCATCTTCTATATGGCTTACAATTACATTAGTTCTAATTCCCGCCCATGATGACTTTATACTAGCATTAGTTTTTAATTGCACTAATGATGGATTAACATTTATGATATTATGATTAAATCTACGAGCAACATCATAACCAAAACCGGCACTTCCTGTCTTAGGATAAGCAAGAGATCCAGTAGCAATGATTACTCGATCAAATTCCTCTTCATAGTCTTGGGCTTTAACTACAAATTTATTATCTTTAAATTTTATATCAGTTATATCATAATTACATCTTATAATAACTCCAAGTTCTAAAGCCTTTTTTATTAAAGCTGATTTAATGCTACTCGATTTTTCCGAGTAAGGATAAAAATAACCATTTTTTATGATTGGAATAATTCCTAAATCATTCCAAAAATTTTCTACTAGTTTTAAATTATTGGGGTTAATAATATTAGCAATATTTTCATAACTAGAGTGATACTTATTTATACTTTGATTTATATTCCAATAGTTGCATTTGCCACTTCCTGTTAAAAGCAATTTTTTTAAAGCATCACTATTCTTTTCAAGTATTACTACATGATTTTTATTGTTGCTAGCCTTAATTGCTGCTGCAAAACCTGCAGGTCCACCGCCGATAATTGCTATATTCATTTTTTACCTCCTCGATATTTGATTAAAGAAATTAATTCTGTGGTAATTTCTAAAGCATTACCTATGATCCCAACATAGGCACCGACTTCATAATTATAATATATCCAAATAATTGCTGCAACTATATAGATAATTCTGGCAACATTAAGATTATTTTGCCAAAATGCATAAGTATATAAAACAGTTATAATTATTGGTAGTAAACTTATAAGGCCATCATAAGTAATTATCCCGAACAATAAAACCAATGCTATAAATACAAATAATATCCATTTGGGCATTTTAATATTTAATGAAGTATAAAAATAATAAACTAAAAGTCTTAAAAATGACAAAAAATTCATACTAGCAGCACTAAAAGCCCCAAGTAGTAAATATTCTATTCCATAAATTCCATTAGCAATAACTTGCATGAGTAATATATTTTTCTTATTCTTAAGCAAAATGCTTATAACCCAAAAAAGAATGGCAAATAAGGCCAGAATTTGCGCTAATATAACCAAGTTATCACCTCTTTAAGAAATCATTTTCATCTAAAGCAATGGCAAACGATAAATAACGATCCCAAAAATTGTGTTCCAATTTTTTTACATCTGAAAGTTTACTAAAATTATGTAAAAATGCTTTAAGTTTTAAAATTTTATCTTTTTCAACACTTCCCTTAGTAGTAAGTTTATAGGCAAGTTCTTGTAATAAAGATGTTTTAAAATAGATAAACCCTAAAATAATTAAATAAAATTGATTACAAAATAGCAAGGCTAAAAGAAAGCCTATTATAGGTAAGTTAGCTTTAGTTGCTAAACCTAAATTAGTAACATCTTTTAAGATACATGATTTAAATTCTCTTTTGTTTATTTTAGAGTTTAAAGTTTTAATAACATATTTTTCTGATTCCATTACTAAAAACAAACTTTCATTTACATTCTTAATTACATATTTATCCTTATCTTTTTTTATTATTCCTCTTTCAATTAATTCAAAAAGTAAAGCATCATAATCCCTATCTACTTCAATTATACCATCTAGCAAATATGCCGCAATTGCTGCATTATAATTTGGTAATTCTCTTTGATAAATTATATCTTCATTATTAATCCTTTTATTATTTTTCCATCTTCTGGCATTAAGATAAATTATAAAAATATATAGTGGTGATATAAAGAAATTCAAATAAAGTATAGATATTAATACCGAAGTAATATAATCCAATAAAAAACTTTTGCATACAGTTTCTCCACCAATCTCTAAATAAATGCTAGCAAAGCCACAAGTTAAGCCATCCTGCACAATTACATCATAAACAAACCATCCTGCTAAAAAAAGGCTTAAAAATATACTTATAATAAATAATATAACTGCTAAACGATTAATTCTTTTCATTAGTACCTCGTATTATCTTTATGGCATCGGGAATATATTTTATTGTATCACTTGCAATCATGGCAATATCGGTATATTTTTTAGTAGCTAAAGATCCAGCTAAACCTGTTAAGTAAGCACCTGCTGCAACACTAAGAACATTATATTCATTGTAACCTAAAAATCCTGCAAGTATTCCTGATAAAACATCTCCCGAACCAGCCGTTGCCATACCTGAAGAACCAACATCAACTAAGTAAGTAGTATCACCGTCAGTTACAATCGTTTCATGCCCTTTTAAAAGGAGGATTACACCATACTTTTTAGCAAATTCTAAAGCATACTTTTTTAAATTTTCTTTAATATCAGTAACATCTTTATTAATAAGACGTGAGAACTCTTTTAAATGGGGAGTTAAAACAACTTTAGCTTTGGTAAAATTTAATAACCCCAAATTACTAGTCAAAATATTTAAGCCATCAGCATCAATTATGAGTACTCCAGTAAAATTATTTAATATATATTTTAAACACTCTTCATTTTCAGCACTAATTCCCCATCCCATACCAACAGCCAGTACATTTAATCGGTCTATCGCTTCCTTAATATTATTATCAAAAGGAAATAATGTTTGTTCAACTAAATATGGAGCCACATAAGGTACAATATTCCTAGAAACTATTATCCTAACTAAACCGCAACCACTTCTAAGAGAAGCTAATCCTAAACTTGCTAACTTTATAGATCCGCTATATTTTTCTGAACCACCCATTAAGCCTACAACCCCAAAATCGTATTTATTAGCATTATTATCACGACATTTAAACAAATCTTTAATCAAGTTTGCATCAATTTTCATATTTTCCAACTACCTTTATCAAAAATATAACATATTCAAAAGAAAAATAAAAGACTAGTCAAAGCCTTTTATTCGATAGTTTCCATTTTTAAGAAATTAGTAATTCTTTCATTACCAACACCAGGTAAACCACCAGTAATAATGATTCTATCATTTGGTTGCAAATCAAAGAATTCTGTTGTTTTTTGCATTACTAAATCAACTAATTCGTCAGTATCATCCATTAAAGGTACAATACAAGTATAAATTCCATAATTTAAAGCTAACATTCTAGCTACTTTTTCGCTAGTACAATTAGCAAGTATTGGTGCATTAGGTCTGAAATTACTAATCATTCGAGCGCTATAACCACTAATTGATTCCACCGCAATTGCTTTAACTGCCACATTCTTAGTTAAATCAACTGCCGCTTTAGCAATACATTCAGTACGACCAATTTTACCATTATATCCAAAATGTTTGGCACTATAATCTTCAGCATCACTAGCAATATTTGCCATATAAGTAACAGTTTCAATTGGATATGCCCCAGTTGTTGTTTCGCCACTAAGCATAATAGCATCAGTTCCATCTAATACAGCATTTGCAACATCAGTAACTTCAGCTCTTGTTGGACGACTATTCTTCTTCATACTTTCAAGCATTTCAGTTGCTACTATACAAATTTTACCATATTCTCTAGCTTTTTGAATCATTTGTTTTTGATAAACCGGCAACAGAGATATTGGCACTTCTTCACCTAAATCACCACGAGCAACCATAATACCATCAACAACATTAAGAATTTCATCTAAATTATCAATACCTGTCTTGCTTTCAATCTTTGCAATTATTTTCAAATTACCATGAGCTTCTTCAATTATTTTTTTGGCCTCTAAAACATCTTCTTTACAAGAAACAAATGATAGTGCTAAAAAGTCGCCATCATGTTCACAAGCATATTTAATATCTTCACGATCATCATCACTAATAAATGGAATATTTAATTTAACACCTGGAACAAATAAACTTTTTTTACTTCCTAAAACTCCTCCATTAATGACTTTACAAGTTACACTATCATCATCTTTTTCAATTACTTCGATCTTCATCAAACCATTTTCCAATTGAATTACATCACCAATATTTAGCGAATCAATTGCTTCAGGATGGTTAACACTAAATTCCTCACTATTACCTACTACTTTTTCTTTAACAACTTTAATAGTTCTTCCTTTGATTAACTCAATTCCACCCTCAACAACTTCACCATTACGAAATTCAGGACCCTTAGTATCAAAAAGCAAACCAATATTTAAATGTTTCTCTTCATTTACTTTCTTAACTAAATTAATAACTATTTCTCTTTCTTCTATTGTAGCATGAGAAAAATTAACTCTCGCTACATTCATACCAGCATCAGCCATTGCTGCAAATACTTCATATTTATTACTAGCAGGACCAATACTACAAATAATTTTTGTTTTTTTCATACAACCTCCACACAGACCTTAATTTTACTACAAAAATCTTGAAAAATAAAGAGAAATAGCAAAAAAAAGAGCAATTATTTGCATAAATGCTCAAGCTGTTAATACTTCCAACAGTTAAATAATACCAATTTTTACCATTTATAAAAAGCAATTATTACTTGCTTTTTATATTTCTAAATTCATTTTCAAGATATTTTACTTCTTCAATATATGCCCCATCATAATTATTTAAACTAATGTTTTGCTTTAATATCTCTGCATTTGCATCAAAAATATGTAGTGCCATCCTTTCTTGATTTAAATAATAATAAATTAGTAAAATACTTTCTTCTAAATTTCTTTTTAAAATTATTAACTTAGCTTTAGGATAAATTTCTATTATTCCATACATATTATGTTTAATATACTTATCTTGAACACTATCTAAAGTATATCCTAACGTATATAACTTATCTTCATCAATTAAAAATTCACTGCTAACTACATCTTCTTCCCCAATCTTTTTTCCTTTTAAATATATAAGATTTTCATTTTTAAATACTTCTTCAACTCGCAATTTATAATTATAAGTTTCTTTTTTATCATCAACTATAAAACTGATTTCTAAGTATAAATTATCTATTCCCATATCAGTATCATCAAAATATTCTTTATAACCATAGTCTTCTATAATTTTAATATTTCGCTCATAATCTTGTTCAAAAATTAGTCTTTCCTCATTTTGATTCTTTTTATACATCCTTATGTTATAAACAGTATCATCGTTAGTATTATCTAACCTCGAAATTAACGTTCCAAATTGCATATAATTTTTTACCTTTGATTTAACTATAATACAGTTATCAAGTTCAAATTCTTGAGAATCTAAGTAAACATTATAAACTGAAAAAGCATTTCGATTAAAAACAATTATTAAAGTTCCTATAACCACAAAAAATACTAAGACAAGTACTCCTCCCAAGATTAAATTACGTCGATTAGTCTTCCTTTTTTCAATAGTTATTAAGTCCTCTATTTTAATATTTTTATCTAAATCAACAATCTGTTTAATATCAATTTTTAATATCTTACATAATTTAAAAATCAAACTTACATCCGGATAGGCTTTGCCATTTTCCCAATTACTAACCGCTTGGCGAGTAACAAACATCTTTTTAGCTAAAGTATCTTGACTCATTTGCATTCTTTTCCTAGCCTTAACTAAAACATCTGCAATATTATCCTTATAGTTCATAAATTTCCCCCACTCTAGGCTTTATTATAACATTATATTATTAAAGATACTACCCCAAAAATCAACCAAAATAGTGCTGTTCCTATACCTAATATTAAAAATATTTTAGTTAATATTAACCTATTTAACTGTCCTTTATTAAAACCCAAGCAATAATATAAATATCTTTTTTCCTGTTCCTTATCAAAAGTTACCTTAATAATATAAATTAAAATAAGTAAACCTGCTCCAAATAAAATTATTATTAATAAACTATAAATTAGAATATATTCTCCATAATTATATATTCCTCCATCACTATTATAAATGATAATATTTAATCCTTGATTGGAATTTGAATTAAAATTAATATCTTTTATTGTCTTATTTACTATACTCCAATCATTTAAAGTAACTTTATAAATGTGAGTATCAAAATCTTTAGTTAAATTTAGCAAAACCTGCTCATTGATATAATTCGTTTCTCGTTCATAAGCTTCCTTAGCTACTATATAAAAATCATAATTTAGTTCTAAAAAATTTATTTTATCTCCAATATTATAATTAACAAATATTTGCGGATTAACTATTAAATCATTTTCACGTAATTCATCACTACCAAATAATCTTATATTTTTTCCTTTTTCTAAAGAAACAATAACTCCCAAATCCACATCTTTAATATTATTAATGCCTTCAATTCTTTCTAATTGCTCTAAAGACATTTGAAATTCAATATAAGCATCTTTATTTTGCTTATTAATAACATCTTTTTTTATGGTACTTAAAATATCACTTATTGGCCACAAAGACCAAATAAGAGCTACAATTATAATATAAATAATTGTTTGTTTTTTGCGCAAAAAACTAATTATAAACATACACTCACCTACATCAGTTTGTTTTCATACCAGTAAATTTTATCAGCTAAATTTTTCATTTTTACCCTTGTACTAATAATTATTACACCAATACCTTTTTTAGTAAGATTAGCTAGTTCTTTATAATATGCCTCTTCTTCTTTTTCATTCATTAAATCTGTTGGATCGCTAGCAACAATAAATTTTGGCTTATTAATGACTGCTCTAACTAATGCCACCATTTGAGCATCATACCTCGATAAATATTTAGGGTACTTTAAAGCTAAACTTTGCAAATTGTACTTAATTAAAATATCATCAACTAATCTTTTTTTAGCAGCACTATTCATATTTTTTTTATTTACTAAAGGTAACAATAAATTTTCATAAACTGTTAAGTCATTATCAAACAATAAATACCGAAATATAAATCCCATATTATTTTTTCTAATATTGGTTTTTTTGGCATAACTAGCCCCACTTAATTCTTCCCCATTAATATAATATAATCCTTCCATAATCGGAGCCATTAAACCTAAAATATCTACCATAGCATCAACAATCTCAATATTTTTTACAACAACATAATAAAATTTGCCGAGAGCAAATTCAAAATTAATATCTTTTAAAATTCCCTTATCATATAAACTATAAATACCTTCTAATTTCATAAATAAATTATACTATATAATTTACTTAGAAAATAGTATTTTTTTTAACTTTTTTTAATATTAATTTAATGGAGGAAAATATGGCTAAAAAATATGACAAATTACTATTAATAGCGGTTATAATTATAGCCATTTTTGGAATAGTTATGATTTATTCTGCCAGTAGTATATGGGCTGAATATAAATATAATGATGCTTTCAAATATGTTAAAGCTCAAACAGCCTTTTTCATAATGGGCTTATTTTTTATTTTTTTAATATCTAAAATAAATATCAATATTCTTTATAAGAAAGCCAACTTAATATTACTCGTCTGTTTTATTTTACTTATATTAGTATTAATACCAGGAATTGGTACAATCCGTAATGGTAGTAGAAGCTGGTTTGGTATCGGCGGTTTAGGAATTCAACCAAGTGAATTCGCTAAATTGGGCTTAATAATCTATGTCGCCAAATATCTTGCAAATAACAATCGTATCATTAAAGATATTAAAAAAGGCGTCTTACCCATCCTTTTAGTTATTGCCGTTTTTTTCATACTTATAATGCTTGAACCTGACTTTGGTACTGCCATGGTTATCGTTTTAACATTAGTTGTCATGATATTTATCTCTGGTGTTAAAATATCTTTCTTTGTCAAAATTGGCCTAGTAGGATTACTTGGAATTGTAGGTCTTATCATAGTTGCTCCATATCGAATGGAAAGAATCGTTTCTTTTTTAAACCCTTGGGTTGATCCACTCGGCTCAGGATATCAAATAATTCAATCCCTATATGCTATTGGCCCCGGCGGATTACTTGGCCAAGGTTTCTTAGAAAGCCGCCAAAAACAATTTTATTTGCCTGAACCTCAAACCGATTTTATCTTTTCAATCATTTCTGAGGAATTTGGTTTTCTAGGCATCTTAATAGTTTCTTCATTTCTAATTTTTATCTTCTATCGTATTATTAAAATTGCTTTAAGGCAAAATGATTTATTTAAAAAATATTTAGCCTTTGGCTTGGGTTTTGGAATAATTATTCAATCACTATTAAATATTGCGGTTGTAATTGGCTTAATACCAGTAACCGGAGTAACACTACCATTTTTATCTTACGGTGGATCTAGTTTATTAGTAAGTATGTGCAGTATTGGAATTATTTTAAATATATCTAGAAGGACTAATTAATTTAAATAAGCAAAATTAAAGACTTTTAGTTAGATATTTGGTACAATGTATAGCAAGTTATGAAAGTTTTTGCCCAAGCAAAAAGTTTTATAACTGCATTGTACTATGATTTCTAACAAAAAGTCATGTAAAGAGAAAGTATTATATTTGTTTTGTTTACAATTGTTCAGTTATATATTTTTATCTAAGTTGTGTTAAACATAATGACTGATAAGTAAAA